>Ga0335397_10001840_pt1 | contig 28901 bp, 28 predicted proteins | sample MAT04_FD_205740 | JGI IMG/M metagenome (GOLD analysis project Ga0335397, IMG submission 205740) | Freshwater microbial communities from Lake Fryxell liftoff mats and glacier meltwater in Antarctica - MAT-04 (spades assembly) (version 2) ... | reverse complement strand
ATGACCCCGGTGACGCGATGCGCTCGATAGCCACCCAGTTGCGCCGCTACCCTGTCGTCGCGCTGACCGTGGGCGTCGGGTTGGTCGGGCTGCTGCTGGAGTTCGTCGGGCCGGATGACTGGGCCCGATGGGTCGTCAGTGCATATGCGGTCGTCATCGCCGCCGTCAACGCGTGGGCGATGCTCAGGAAGCTGTTCGCCGGGCATGCCGGGCTCGACATTCTCGCGGTCGCCGCGATCCTCGCCACGGTCGCCGTTGGTGAGTACTGGGCGAGCCTCGTGATCGTGCTCATGCTCTCCGGCGGCGAGGCGCTCGAGCAGTACGCGGGATACCGCGCCCGGCGCGAACTGCGTGCCCTGCTGGATCGCGCACCCCAGTCGGCGCACCGCCTCATCGACGGCGACGTGGTCACCGACGTGCCGATCGACGAGGTGGGGGTCGGCGACCGGCTCGTGGTGCATCCCGGCGAGGTCGTGCCGGTCGACGGCATCCTTCTCTCGGATGCCGCGGCGTTCGACGAGTCGCAGCTGACCGGCGAGAGCCTGCCGGTCGAGCACGGGAGGGGCGACGCCCTGCTGAGCGGATCGGTCAATGGCGAGCGGGCCGTCACGATGGAGGCGACGGCAATCGCCGCCGAGAGCCAGTACCAGCGAGTCGTGCAGCTCGTGCGGGAGGCCTCCGAGTCGCGCGCGCCGCTTGTGCGGCTCGCTGACCGCTACGCTGTGCCGTTCACCCTCGTCTCGTTCGCGATCGCCGGTTTCGCCTGGTTCGTCAGCGGCGATCCGGGCCGGTTCGCTGAGGTGCTCGTCGTCGCGACGCCCTGCCCCCTGCTGATCGCCGCTCCGGTCGCCTTCGTCTCGGGCATCAGCCGCGCCGCGAAGTCCGGCATTATCGTCAAGGGCGGCGGCACCCTCGAGCAGCTCTCGCGCGTGCGCACTGTCGCGTTCGACAAGACCGGCACACTCACCCACGGCACCCCCGAGGTCACCGCCGTCCGGCCAGCGCCCGGATTCACCGGTGACGAACTGATCTCCCTCGCGGCGAGCGCCGAGCAGTACTCCGGCCACGTTCTCGCCTCGGCCGTCGTGACCGCCGCGACAGCGCGGGGTCTTCCACCGGCACCGGTGACCGGGGCGGACGAGACGACGGCGAGCGGGGTCAGGGCGATCGTCGATGGGCGCACCGTCATGGTGGGCAAGCGCTCGTTCATCGAGTCAGTCGGCATCCCGATCGACTCCCCTGCGCCGGAGAGCGGCCAGATGGCGATTTACGTGGCGGTCGACGGCCGCTATGCCGGTGACGTGATCCTTGCCGACCGGATCCGGGACAACACGAAGGCGACCCTCGACCAGCTCGGGGCGCTGGGCGTGCGGCACACGATCATGCTCACGGGCGATCTCGAGGCGACGGCACGACACATCGCTGCCGAGCTGGGCATCACCGAGGTGCGGGCACAGTGCCTGCCGGAGGGCAAGGTGGATGCCGTCACGGCGGTCACCGATCGGCCGGTGATGATGGTCGGCGACGGGGTCAACGACGCCCCGGTGCTCGCCGTCGCCGACATCGGGGTCGCTATGGGAGCGAGGGGCTCCACGGCGGCAAGCGAATCGGCGGATGTCGTGATCATGCTCGACGACTTCTCGCGCATCCTGCGGGCGATCACGATCGGTCGGCAGACCACCAACGTCGCGCTCCAGGCGATCTGGCTCGGAATCGCCCTGAGCCTCGGCCTCATGATCGTCGCGACCTTCGGGCTGCTGCCGGCGATCGTCGGGGCCGCCCTGCAGGAGGTGGTCGACCTTTTCACGATCCTCTACGCGCTTCGGGCGCTCAGCGAGAGAAGGGATCGCCGTGGAGCGTCGAGCATCAGTAGCGCTCCGGCTCCGCGGCACGCTCGAACCGCCGCCCGGTGATCGTCGTCGGCGTGATCCGCACGAAGATGTACTTGAGGGTCGGGATCCACGGCACGAGCGGCGCCGTATCGGCCTCGTCGATCTCGGCCTGCCGCTCAAGGCGGTGGGCGGTGCCCTTCACGACGACGCTCCATGCGTCCTCGTCGGTGAACCCGTCGATTTCCACCGCCACGCGGGAGTTCACGGTGAGCTCGAGCAGCTTGGTCCCCGGGGCGGTGCGCAGTAGCAGCGTCTCACCGTCGGAGTAGTAGTTGACGGGGAAGATGTCGATTTCGCCCGCCGCGCTGAGGGCCAGCCGAGCGAGCGAATTCTGGCGCAACAGGTGCCACTTCTCGTCCTCGCCCAGTTCGACGACGGAACCTTCGCCTTCCCACATGCTGTCCCCTTCCGCTCGCGGCCCGGCACCGCGTCGCGGCGCCGCATCCCCACCAGATCAGGACTGGGGACACGGCGCCAGAGACGAACGTCCCTTTAGTGCTCCGATGCCTTTTCGGCACCGTGCCCGGTGAGCGAACGAACCTTCATCTCCGCGGCGATACGCGGGTCTTCCTTGCGCGTCGACGTGATCGATCCGAGCCAGCCGAGCAGGAAGCCAGCCGGGATCGAGACGATGCCCGGATTGTTCAGCGGGAACCAGGCGAAGTCGACTGCCTCGCCGAAGACCGAAGTGGGCGTGCCAGAGAACACGGGCGAGAAGACGATCAGCAGCACCGTGAGGCCGAGGCCGCCGTACATGCTCCAGACCGCACCGCGCGTCGTGAACCCCTTCCAGTAGAGCGAGTACAGGATCGTCGGCAGGTTCGAGCTCGCCGCGACGGCGAACGCGAGCGCAACGAGGAAGGCGATGTTCTGCCCCTGCACGCCGATCCCGCCAGCGATCGCCAGGATGCCGATCACGATGACCGTGCGACGGGCGACCTTGACCTCGGCGTCGGGGTTGACCTTGCCCTTCTTGATTACATTCGCGTAGATGTCGTGGGCGAAGGATGCCGCGGCGGTGATGGTGAGTCCAGCGACGACCGCGAGAATCGTCGCGAACGCCACTGCCGAGATGATGCCCATGAGCACCGGTCCGCCGAGCGAGAGGGCGAGCAGCGGTGCTGCCGAGTTGACGCCACCCGGCGCCGACGTGATGACATCCGGTCCGACGAGCGCTGCGGCGCCGTAGCCGAGGATGAGGGTGAACAGGTAGAAGACGCCGATGAGCCAGATCGCCCAGACGACCGAGCGGCGCGCCTCGCGGGCGGTCGGCACCGTGTAGAAGCGCATAAGAACGTGCGGGAGCCCCGCGGTGCCGAGCACGAGGGCGACGGCGAGCGAGATGAAGTCGAGCGGGTTGCCGCCGTACTGGAGCCCCGGGCTGAGGATCGCATCGGCCGGGATGCTCGTCGACGCGGCGACCGCGGTGTCGAGCAGCTTCGACAGGTTGAACCCGTTGAGCACGAGAACCCAGATCGTCATGATGCCGGCGCCGGTCATCAGCAGGAACGCCTTGACGATCTGCACCCAGGTGGTGCCCTTCATGCCGCCGACGAGTACGTAGACGATCATCAGCACGCCGACGACGGCGACGACGATCGACTGGCCGAGCTTGTCCTCGATGCCCAGCAGCAGGGCAACGAGCCCGCCGGCGCCGGCCATCTGTGCGAGCAGGTAGAACAGGCAGACCGCGAGGGTTGTGGTCGCGGCGGCCATCCGCACCGGGCCCTGCTTGAGACGGAACGACAGCACATCGGCCATCGTGAACTTGCCCGTGTTGCGCATGAGCTCGGCGACGAGCAGCAGTGCTACGAGCCAGGCGACGAGGAACCCGATCGAGTACAGGAAGCCGTCGTAGCCGTTGACGGCGATCGCGCCGACGATGCCGAGGAAGGATGCCGCAGAGAGATAGTCCCCGGCGATCGCGAAGCCATTCTGCGGCCCGGTGAAGGAACGGCCACCGGCGTAGTAGTCGTTGGCCGACTTGCTGTTGCGGCCCGACCGGATGACGATAATCATCGTCAGGATCACGAAGGCGAGGAAGATCGACATGTTGAGAAGGGGGTTGTTCCCCTCGAGCGCCTCACTGGGCGCTGCGGCAGCAATCAGCTGGTTCACTTGTTCTCCGCCCCTTCAAGCTGTTCACGCAGTTCTGCACCGAGCGGGTCGAGGCGACGATTCGCGAACGAGACGTACCACATCGTGATTCCGAAGGTCGTCACGAACTGGGAGAGCCCGAGCACGATCCCGAGATTGACGTTGCCGAAGACCGGGGTCGACATGAACTCGGGCGCGAGTGCCGCGACGAGCACGAATGCGAAGTACCAGATCATGAAGGCCGCCGCGATCGGCAGCACGAAGTTGTGGTGGCTGTGCTTCAGCCTCAGGAACTGCGGCGACTCCACAACCGCCTCATAGTCGATCGTGGACACCATCGGTGGACCGGGCTGGTCGAGGCTCATGAGGCTTCCTTGTCTCGGTTCGCGTGTGCGATGCGACTTCCTCGTCGAAGCCATCCATCGCCTTCTGTATGCACAGAACGGCCCCAGCATGGCACGAGGAGGCGTTTAATCCTAAGAATTCACCAATTTGTATACAAAATTGGTGCACAGCCCGTTCTACCGCATCGCGCAGGGAACCGGGGACGCTACCGCCAGAACACCGCGATCACAGTGTTCACGAGGGCAAGGGCGCCGATCGCCGGCACGACCCACGCCGCGGGGCGATCGTTCTTGCGGTTGAGGAATCCGACGACGACGATGACCATGACGACGACGAGCTTGACGGCGACCTTGGCATTGTTCGACTCGTGGAGGTCGCCCATCTCGATCACGCCGACGAGCGCGATGCCGGTCGCGAGCTGCGTCCACGCGCCGTGCATGATGGCCGGGAGCACCACGGCTCGTCCGGTCTTGAACGAACGGATCTGCACGAGCACTCCCCCGAGCAGCGAGGCCAGTCCGATGAAATGCAGCACGACGAGGACGTTCTTGAGGATCTCCACGGCGCCACCCTAGCAAGTGGCGGAGGCCCCCGGCAGGCGGCGCAGGGGTACCGGCCGCATCCTCCGTACGCCCGCGATTAGCGCGGAGAGGGCGCCGACCACAAAGATAGGAGTCATGAGCATCGGCATCCTTACCAGCGGCGGCGATTGCCCCGGACTAAACGCGGTCATTCGCGGCGCGGTTCTGAAGGGCACCCAGATCTACAATCAGGAATTCGTCGGGTTCCGCGGCGGCTGGCGCGGCGTTGTCGAGGGCGACATCATGCCCCTCGAGCGCAAGGACATCCAGGGTATCTCGAAGCAGGGCGGCACGATTCTCGGCACCTCCCGCACCAACCCGTTCGAGGGCGACGGCGGCGCAGACCGCGTGCGCGAGAACATGGCCCGGCTCGGTGTCGACTCCCTCATCGCCATCGGCGGCGAGGGCACCCTCGCCGCCGCCAAGCGGCTCACTGATGCGGGCATCAAGATCGTCGGCGTTCCCAAGACCGTCGACAACGACCTCTCCGCGACGGACTACACCTTCGGATTCGACACCGCGGTGCAGATTGCGACGGACGCGATGGATCGACTGCGCACGACCGGCGACTCCCACGGGCGGTGCATGGTCGCCGAGGTCATGGGCCGGCACGTGGGCTGGATCGCGCTCCACTCGGGCATGGCCGCCGGCGCCCACGTCATCCTGATCCCGGAGCAGAAGACCAGCCTCGACCAGATCTGCGCGTGGGTGCAGTCGGTCAAGGACCGCGGGCGCGCGCCGCTCGTCGTCGTCGCCGAGGGGTTCCACCTCGACTCGATGGACGACCCGCACTCCGAGCGCGGGCTCGACGCCTTCGGCCGGCCCCGCCTCGGCGGCATCGGCGAGATCCTCGCGCCGATCATCGAGGATCGCACCGGCCTCGAGACGCGCGCCACAACCCTCGGCCACATCCAGCGCGGCGGAACCCCGAGCTCGTACGACCGCGTGCTCGCCACCCGCTACGGCATGGCGGCCGTCGACTCGGTTATGCACCAGCGCTGGGGACGGATGGTGTCGCTCAGCGGCACGTCGATCACCCACGTCGCCTTCGAGGACGCGCTCGGCAAGCTCAACACGGTGCCCCAGTCCCGCTACGACGAGGCCGCGATCCTCTTCGGATAGTGGGGCGGACGGCATCCGTCTTTTTCGACGATCCGTCGCCGGGGTACCGTAGAAGCATGTTCCGCGCCCTCAGAGTTGAGAAGCCCACCGGCGATCCCGCCGCCGCCACCGCCACCGCGACACTCGTCGAGCTCGACGACTCCGACCTGATGCCGGGCGATGTCACGGTGGACGTCGAGTACTCGAGTATCAACTTCAAGGACGGCCTCGCCCTCTCCGGGCGCCCCGGCGTGATCAAGAACTATCCACTGGTGGCCGGGATCGATCTCGTGGGCGTCGTCGCGGCATCCGACAATGCGGAATGGATGCCGGGCGACCGGGTCATCCTCAACGGGTGGGGCATCGGCGAGAAGCACCACGGTGGGCTTGCGGAGCGCGCGCGCGTGAACGGCGAGTGGCTCGTACACCTGCCCGACGGCCTCGAGCCGCACCACGCCGCGGCGATCGGCACCGCCGGGTACACCTCGATGCTCGCCGTGCTCGCGCTCGAGCGGCACGGGATCGGCGACGGCGACGTGCTCGTCACGGGAGCGGCCGGTGGCGTCGGATCGATCGCGATTGCCCTCCTCGCCGGCCTCGGCCACCGCGTGGTCGCATCGACCGGGAGGCTCGACGAGACCGGGTACCTCGCGAGGCTCGGGGCGAGCGAGGTCATCGACCGCGCCCTCCTGGGCCTGCAAGGCAAGCCGCTGCAGTCCCAGCGCTGGGCGGCCGCTGTCGACTCTGCAGGCAGCCACACCCTCGCGAACGTGCTTGCGCAGACGAACTACGGGGGCATCGTCGCCAGCTGCGGGCTCGCCCAGGGGTCGGACCTCCCGACGACCGTGATGCCGTTCATCCTGCGGGCGGTCACGCTCGCCGGCATCAACTCGGTGCAGGCGCCCCGTGCGCTGCGCGAGGAGGCGTGGGGCCGCCTCGCGCGCGACCTCGACCGCGACCTGCTGGACTCGCTCAGCACCACGGTCGCGCTCGGCGACGCCCCGGGCATCGCCGAGGACATCCTCGCCGGGCGCGTCCGCGGGCGCACCGTGGTCGACGTCCGCGCCTGATCGCTTTCATCATTCAGGAGTTCCGGCGCCCGGCCGCTTTCATCATTCAGCAGTGGCAGCCCACGGCATCCACTCAATGAACCTATTCCGCGGTTTTCGCGGCCGGTTCGAGCTCACTTCGCCGGTTCTGGGCACTGGTACCTCAGCCACTCCTGAATGATGAATGCTGATCTGCCCGCCCACTCCTGAATGACGAAAGTTCAGCGGCGGCGTGGGAGCATTGCGCCCATGAGCAGCCTTCTCCTGGTGACAGGTGCGGATGCCGAGGTAACCAGGTCACTGGCCTGCAAGCAGGGCTTCTACAACTTGTTCCTTGCACTCGGCATCGCGCTCTCCTTCCCAGAGTGTTCAGCTCACACAGCGTGGAGTCAGCGCGCCGGGCCTCAGGCCGTGGGCACCGCCGCAGCGGCCGCCCGGGCCGCAGCCGGCACAGCGTCGAGGATGCGCGCGATCGCGACGTCGTCGTGCGCGGCGGTGACAAACCACGACTCGAACACCGACGGCGGCAGTGAGACGCCGGCCGACAGCATTGCGTGGAAGAACGGCGGATACCGGAACGACTGCTGCATCTTGACCGCGGCGTAGTCCTTGGGCGCCTCCGGGCTGAACACGAACGAGAACAGGTTGCCAGCCCGCTGCACCGAGTGCTCGACACCCTCCGCCGCCAACGCCGAGGAGACGGCGGTCGACAAGGTGTTGGCCACGGCGTCCAGGCGCGCGTAGACGGCGGGCTCGGCGAGCCGGAGCGTCGCGATGCCCGCGGCGACGGCCACCGGGTTCCCGCTGAGGGTGCCGGCCTGATACACCGGCCCGAGCGGGGCGAGGAAGTCCATGACGTCGGCGCGACCGCCGAGGCCCGCGAGCGGCATGCCGCCGCCGATGACCTTGCCGAAGGCGATGAGGTCGGGCATCCAGTCGGCGCCGTCGGGAACCACGCCGGCGGCCTCGAGTCCCCACCAGCCTGCGGGGCCGACCCGGAAGCCGGTCAGCACCTCGTCGAGGATGAGAAGCGCGCCGTGCGCGCGGGCGATGGCCGACAGGGCGCGGTTGAAGCCGCGCTCGGGCGGCACGACCCCCATGTTCGCGGATGCTGCCTCGACGATCACGGCGGCAATGCGCGGCCCGTGCTCGGCGAACACCGCATGAACGGCGTCGAGGTCGTTATAGGGGAGAACGAGGGTCTGAGCCGCGGTCGCGGCCGTCACCCCGGCCGAACCGGGCATCGACAGGGTCGCGAGCCCGGAGCCGGCCTCGGCCAGCAGCGCGTCGGAGTGCCCGTGATAGTGCCCGGCGAACTTGACGAGCAGCTCGCGACCGGTGAACCCGCGGGCGAGGCGGATCGCCGTCATCGTGGCCTCGGTTCCGGTTGAGACCAGGCGCAGCTTCTCGATCGGGGCGGCCGCGGAGCCACCTGCGACGCCCGGCACCGAGACGCGCTCGCGGACCAGCTCGGCGAGCTCGGTCTCGGCGGGCGTCGACGCGCCGAACGAGAGCCCGCGGGCCGCGGCGGCCTGCACGGCCTCGACGACCTGCGGATGCGCGTGGCCGAGGATCGCCGGGCCCCAGGAGCAGACGAGGTCGACGTACTCGCGGCCCTCGGCATCCGTAATGTAGGGACCCGTCGCCGAGACCATGAATCGGGGCGTGCCGCCGACCGACCCGAAGGCGCGTACCGGCGAGTTGACCCCGCCGGGGATCGAGTTCTTTGCCCGCGTGAAGTAGAGCTCGTTGGTGTGCATGGCCTCGGTTTCGTTTGTGGTGGTGGTCGTCATCGCTCGGCCAACCAGTTCGCAAGTTCGACGGCCCAGTAGGTGAGCACGGCGTCCGCTCCGGCGCGACGGATGCCGACGACCGACTCCTCGATCGCCCGCCGGCGGTCGATCCAGCCGTTCGCGGCGGCAGCCTCGATCATGGCGTACTCGCCGGACACCTGATATGCCCAAACGGGAATATCACTGTGCGCGGCGGTATCGGCGAGCACGTCGAGGTAGCTCATCGCGGGCTTCACCATAACGATGTCGGCGCCTTCGGCGGCATCGAGGATGGTCTCCCGCAGACCCTCGCGGGCGTTACCGGGGTCGAGCTGGTAGCTGCGGCGGTCTCCCGTGAGGGTCGACTGCACCGCCTCGCGGAACGGACCGTAGAACGCGGAGGCGTACTTCGCCGAGTAGGCGAGGATCGCGGTGTCAGTGTGTCCCTCATCGTCGAGCACGTCCCGCACGGCGGCGACCTGGCCGTCCATCATTCCGGAGAGGCCGAGCAGCTGGGATCCCGACTCCGCCTGCGCGATCGCCATAGCGCGATAGCGCACAAGGGTGGCGTCGTTGTCGACGCGACCGCGGTGGTCGAGGACGCCACAGTGGCCGTGGTCGGTGAACTCGTCGAGGCAGAGGTCGGTTTGCACGACGAGAGCGTCTCCGACCTCGGCGACGGCCGCGCGGGTCGCGACGTTGAGGATGCCGTCCGGGTCGGTGGCTCCCGAGCCGGTGGCGTCGCGGCGCTCGGGCACGCCAAAGAGCATCACTCCCCCGATGCCTGCGGCGGCGGCATCCGACAGCGCCCGCTTGAACGAGTCGAGCGAGTGCTGCTGCACGCCGGGCATCGACGAGATGTCGACCGCGTCGGGGGCCCCCTCGCGCACGAACATTGGCAGCACTAACTCCGCTGGGTGCAGCCGCGTCTCGGCCACGAGGCGACGCATCGCGGGGGTAGACCTCAGTCGCCGCGGCCGGTCACGCGGGGCGAAGTGATCAGTCATTCGGGTCATTCGGCTCTCCGGCGAGCTCGAGCGCGTAGTCGACGAGCGATTCGATGAGGGATTCGGCCGAGCGGTTCTCGGCGATGAGATGCACGGCGAGACCGGCGGCGCGGGCGTCGAAAGCAGTCCGCGGACCGATGCAGGCGACCGTGGTGCCTTCCGGGATCGGCGCCAACTGCAGCGACACCTGTCGCGCGATGCTGCCGGAGGTGACGAGGATCGCCCGGATGCTGCCGGAGGCCACGTCAGCTGCGATCCGTTCGCTGACGGGAACGCCGACAGTGCGGTAGGCGGCGACGAACTTGGTGTCGAAGCCGAGACTGGTGAGGCCGGCGACCAGGGTCGGCTCGGCGATCTCCGACTGCGGGACGAGCACGCGTCCGCGGACAGAGGTGCGCGGCCACTCCTTGACCAGGCCCCTGGCGGAGTTGTCGCCTTCGGGAATGAAATCGACCCGGTAGCCGGCGAGACTCAGGGCCGCCGCGGTCGTCTCGCCGACGGCCGCGATCTTCGTCGCCGCGGGAACCTTCGTGCGCTGACTCATCAGAACGTCGACGGTCGTCGCGCTCGTGACGACAAGCCACTCGAATCCGCCGCCCTCAAGTTCTTCCAGCGCGCTCGCGAGCGCGTGCGGATCCTCGGTGCTGGCGAAGTTGATGAGCGGCGCGATCACGGGAACGCCGGCGTGCGCGCGCAGCGCGGCGGCGACACTGTCGCCCCACGCACCTCCGCGCGGCACGAGCACCCGCCAGCCCGCGAGGGCGGTTCGTCGCCGGGACGTCACGAGATCGACCCGGCGGGGACGAGCTCGGCGGCACCCAGCGAGAGCAGCTCTCTGGCGACGTTGGCGGCGACCGTCTCGGCGGGACTCGGGTCGTCGTCGAGGTAGAGCGCGTGCGCGCTTGTGATGTGCTCGGTTCCGTCGGGGCTGTAGACGCGCGCCGAAAGAAAGATCAGGCCGTCGTCGAGGAGGGCGTGTGCGCCGATCGGCGCGGCGCACCCCGCCTCGAGGATCCGCAGCACCTCCCGCTCCGCGGTCACGGTCAGCCGGGTGGGCCGGTGCTCGATCGAGGCGACGGCCGAGCGCACGACGCGGGCGGGCTTCGTCACCGTCTCGACGGCGAGGGCGCCCTGGCCCGGCGCGGTCGGCCAGCCATCGAGGGTGCAGAACTCGGTGACGGCCTCGAGCCGGCCGAGCCGGGCGAGCCCGGCCGCGGCAAGCATCACCGCGTCAAGGTCACCCGACGCGACCTTGCCGAGGCGCGTGTCGACGTTCCCGCGGATGTCGACCACCTCGAGGTCAGGGCGGCGACGGTGGAGCTGCGCGGCGCGGCGCGGCGACCCTGTGCCGATCCGCGCCCCCGGCGGGAGGGTGTCGAGGGTCATGCCGTCCCTTGCGCACACGGCGTCGCGGGGGTCGGCGCGCGTCGGGATCGCGGCGATGACGAGCCCCTCGGCGGGGGCCGTCGGCAGGTCTTTGAGCGAGTGCACGACAACATCGCAGCGGCCGTCGCGCAGGGCCTCGCGCAGGCCGATCGCGAAGACGCCGGTGCCACCGAGGGTCGACAGGGACTGCTTCGATCGGTCGCCCTCGGTCGTGATCGGGACGAGTTCGACGGGCAGGCCGGATGCCTTCGCGAGTGCGTCCGCCACGGTCTGGCTCTGCGCCATCGCGAGCGCACTCGCGCGGGTGCCGAGCCGGATGAGCTCGACCGTCACGGCTGCAGCCCGGCGACGGTCGGTTTGAATCCGAGCCGCACGTTCTCGCAGCATCCCGGGCGGCACACGTCGTACCAGGGCCCGAGGGCGGTGAGCGACGGGCGCTGCTCGACAGGCAGCGCATCGCGCCGCTCGATTACGAGGTCGATGAGCCCGCTCACGTAGGCCGCGTGCACCCCGGGGGTCGGTACGCGCACCGCCAGGATGCCGTGCTTCGCCGAGGTCTCCATGGCCTCGGTGTCGAGGTCCCACTTCACCTCCATGTGGTCGCTCACAAAGCCCAGCGGCACGATGACAACGGCGCGGGTGCCGGCGGCGGCAAGGTCGTCGATGGCGTCGTTGATGTCGGGCTCGAGCCACGGCTGGGTGGGCGGGCCGGAGCGGGACTGGTAGACGAGCGACCAGCTCAGGGGCGCCTCCGCCTCCTGGGCGGTGATGACGACCTCGGCGACCGCGAGGTGCTGGGCCGCATAGGCGCCGCCCTCGCCGAAACCGCGACTGGCCGGGCCGCTCTTCGCGGCATCCGTCGACGGAATCGAGTGGGTCGTGAACAGCACGTGCGTCTGCTCGCGCGGGATGCCCGCGGCGTCGACCTTGGCGAGCCCGCCGGCGAGCGCCTCGATGAACGGGGTGACGAAGCCGGGGTGATCGAAGAACTGGCGTACCTTGTCGATCTGGATGACGCCGTCGAGGCCGGTATCGGCGAGCGCCCGCGCGTAGTCCTCGCGGTACTGGCGGCAGCTCGAGTAGGAGCTGTAGGCGCTCGTGCCGATCGCGATGAGCTTGGTGAAGCCACGCTCGTTCGCCTCGACGAGCGCCTCGCGCAGGTAGGGGTCCCAGTTGCGGTTGCCCCACAGCACGGGGAGGTCGATGCCGCGGCGCTCAAGCTCGGCCTCGAGTGCGGCCTTGAGCTCACGATTCTGGTCGTTGATCGGGCTGATACCGCCGAAATGGCGGTAGTGCTGGGCGACCTCTTCGAGTCGCTCGTCGGGGATGCCGCGGCCGCGCGTGACGTTGCGCAGGAACGGGATCACGTCGTCCTGGCCCTCGGGACCGCCGAAGCTCGCCAGCAGAATTGCGTCGTACGCGGTGGGCTCGGTGACGTGTTCGGGGCCGGATGCGGCGGCGGGGGTCGCGGCGCGAACGAACTGTTCGGTCTGCTCGGCGGGCCCGGTCTGCTCGGCGACGCTCATGCGAGCACCTCCGGGAGGGCGCCGGTCGCAACGCGGCGGCCCGTATAGAACGGGACCTCCTCGCGCACGTGCATCCGCGCCTCCGTCTGGCGCAGGTGGCGCATGAGGTCGACGAGGTCGACGAGCTCCGGAGCCTCGAGGGCGAGAATCCATTCGTAGTCGCCGAGGGCGAAAGAGGCGACGGTGTTCGCGAGCACCTGCGGGTACTGGCTGCCCTTGCGGCCGTGGTCACCGAGCATCGCCCGACGCTCGTCCTCGGGGAGGAGGTACCACTCGTAGGAGCGCACGAACGGATACACGGTGAGCCAGGTTTCCGGCTCTTTGCCCTTCATGAACGCGGGAAGGTGGTTCGAGGTGAACTCCGCGTCGCGGTGCACGCCCATCGCGTTCCACACCGGGTGCAGGTGGTACAGGAGCGACGTGCGGCGGAGGATGCGCAGCGCGGCCTGGATGTCTTCGGGGTTCGGCCCGTGCAACCAGATCATGAGGTCGGCGTCGGCGCGGATCGACGACACGTCGTAGAACCCGCGCACGGTGACACCGGTCGCCTCGACCTTGGCCACGGCGGCGTCGAGCTTGCCGACGAGGGCCTCCTCGTCGGCCTCCGGGAGCCTCGTCGCCGTGTCGGCGCGGCGAAACACCGCCCAGAGGGTGTAACCGAGAGTGGCGTCTGGTTGTGGCGCATCAGCGCTGTTAGTCATGACTCCATTGTCTCTCGCCGACCTGCATGCTCAAAAACGGGCTGTGAATCAGCCGAGCGCGCACAGGTCGGTTGCAGACCACTCGCGGATCAGTCCCGCGACAGCACCGCCCAGGCGACGAGTCCACCGACGATCGCGACGGCGGCGGTGACTCCCGCAACCCACGGCACCGGATTGTCCTCGTAGCTGGCCTGCGCCTTCTGCGCGAAGATTCCAACCTGCTTGGGCACGTTGAGCTTGTCCTCGATCTCGTCGAGCGTGCTCTCGAGCTGGGCGCGGGTCTGCGCAACCTTGCTCTGGATGTCGGCGGTGCTCCGTGAATCTGTCACTTTGCCATCCCCTTGATGGTGTCGATGTCGCGCTTGACGCTCTCAATAGTTGCGGTGGGCTGCGGCGGCAGGCCGTCCTTGAGCTTGCGGTAGCCGACCAGGGCGAAGATCGCCGCGATCACGAGCAGCACGAAGGCGACAAGAAGCGCCGCGAGCCAGCCGGGCATCACGTAGGACAGTCCGAGCACGGCGGCCGTCAGGAGCACGCCGAGCATATACAGCACGAATACGACGGCCACCGCGATAAGGGCGCCGCCGATGCCCCACGCCTTGAACTTGCCGATCATCTCAGCCTTGAGCTGCTGGATCTCGCCCATGACGAGCTCGCGGACGAGCGTGGGCACGTCAGCGATCAGCTCGAAGAGCGACCGCTTCTTCTGTTTGGTTTCCTGGCCGATGGGAACACTCATGACCTGTCCTCTCCGCGCACGAATGGTTAGTTGGACGCCGGCTGCGGCGCGACGCTCTCGGGGGACGACCGACGCGAGCGCACCGCGCGCTTCTTGGCCTGCGACTTGCGCATGGCCCGCTTGACGTTGTCGCTCACAAAGTCGACGACATCCGGAGCCTTGTCCCTGGCCAGGTCGCCGGCCTGGTGCATCTGGCGCTGCACGGGCCGGGAGTGCCAGAAGCTGTCGGCCGCCCGAGCGATCTGGTTGTAGCGCTCACGGCCAGCTCTGCTGCCGAGCACATACCCAACGGCCAGTCCCGCAACGAGCATCAGCTTTCCGCGCATGTTGACTCCACTTCCGTCGTTGCCCGTTTTCGAGGCTGTCAAAAATTCAATGATCCATCAACCCTAGCCCGGGTTCTCGGCCGAGGTCGGAGAGAAGATCGGCTGCGGCCTGTCGCGCCTGGCTGACGACGGCCGCGAGTCCCGCGCCGGAGACGCGCTCCCCCACCCGCACAACGCCTTCGGAGGCGTCCTCGGCCTCGCCCGGTCCGGTCCAGTCGATACGGTCGTACGCGAGCACCGCGTCGGCGGCGAGGTCGACGCCGAGAAGCCGCGCGGCATCCGTCCTCGCCTGCTCGCGCAGGTCGTGCCCCGGTGGCATCCCCTCGTAGGAGAGCCGCACGACGTGGGCGCCGTCCGCGCGGTCCTCGAGCCAGCCCCACTTCGCGGTGGCGTGAGTGAGAGCCTTAGCGCCGACTCCAGGGGCCCCGGCGGCGACGAGCACGCCGGTGCCGCGCGGAGCGGCGTCGAGGGCGGGGGCGCGAAGGACGAGGGTCGCGAGGGTGATCGGGGTGCCGGTCTGGGGTCCCAGCTCGGCCGCGACGACGACCCGGTCGGCGGTGAGGCGCCGGCCGTCGGCGAGGCTGACGCCCCCGGCATCCGCCTCGACCACGGCGACGGACAGGAGAATCTCGGCGCGCTCGTCGAGGTCGCGGGCCAGGGCGTCGATAATCTGGAAGAGACCGCCGGCGAGGCCCTGCACCGCCGAGCCAGCCGGCGCGGCCTCGCGCAGGGTCAGCACTGCCTTCGCGAGGGAGCCCTCGCTGAGCATCGCGGTACGCAGACGCGGTGCGACGACGTCGACATCAAGGTCGTTCGGGTGGGCCGAGTGGATGGCGCCGGCGACGGGGGTGACGAGCCGGTCGAGCACCGCGCGCCCCATCCGCTTGCGGACCATGGCGCCGAGGCTGCGCTCCCGGGAGCCGACGAATCCCGGCAGCAGGGCGTCGAGCTGGGCGCGGAGGGCGCCGCGGAGTCCTACGATGCGGATGACGTCGCTCGCCAACGGCACGGACGGAATGCCGAGCAGGCCGGCCTTGGGGAGCGGCACAGCGGCGCCGGTGCGCGGCTGGAGCCACGCCCCGCCAGTGTTCGGAAGCACCAGCGCGCCGGCGAGGCCCAGCTCGGTGACGAGATCGGCGACGGTGCCCCGCCGGGTCGCGAAGCTTTCGGCTCCGGCATCCGTCTCGATGTCGCCGAGGGCGTGGGGCGCGACCTTGCCGCCGAGGCGGTTGCTCGCTTCGACGACCGTGACGCGGGCGCCTCCGGCGACGAGGTCGCGGGCGATGACGAGTCCGGCGATGCCGCCGCCGACGACGATGATGTGGGAGTCGGTCACGGCGGTCACCCTTTCATTATTCAGCGTGCGGCGGTGGATGGACGTCGCCGACGGCGCGGCGACCGCGGTCGACCTGGGTCGCCCGTTGAGCTACCCGAGGAGATTCGGGCGACACACCGCATTCGGCGGCACCCGGGCGCGGCGTGTCGCCGGATCTCCTGTGTTGCGCGGCGGCGAGCCCACGCCCCGGAGCGGAGTCGGCGCCGCCGCCACCCCCACTCTTGAATAATGAAAGCGGGCTAGTGGGCCGAGTGCACGAGCTGGACGATGCGGGTAAGCACGTCGGGGTCGGTCTCCGGCGGAACCCCGTGGCCGAGATTCACGACGTGGGCCGGCGCTGCTTTGCCGCGCTCGATCACGTCGAGCACGTGCGCCTCAAGCACGGGCCAGGGGGCCGCGAGCAGCGCCGGGTTGATGTTGCCCTGCACCGGGACGGTGCCACCGAGACGACGGATGCCCTCGTCGAGCGGAATCCGATCGTCGATGCCCACGACATCCGCACCGATGTCGCGCAGTGCGCCGAGGAGCTCACCGGTGCCGACGCCGAAGTGCACGATCGGCATACCGAGGTCCTGCACGTGGGCGATCGCGCGGCGCGAGTACGGCGCGACGTGCGCGGTGTAGTCGGCGAGCGAGAGTGAGCCGGCCCACGAGTCGAACAGCTGCGCCGCGCTCGCGCCGGCGAGGATCTGCGCGCGCAGGAACGCGCCGGTCACGTCGGCCGCCCAGGTCATGAGCGCCGCCCACGTGTCGGGATCGGCGTGCATGAGGGTGCGGGCGCGGAGGTGGTCCTTCGACGGTCCTCCCTCGACGAGGTAGGCGGCGAGGGTGAACGGCGCCCCGGCGAAGCCGATGAGCGGAGTCGAGTCGAGCTGCTCGACCGTGCGGGCGACTCCAGCCGTAACGGGGGAGAGGGATGCGGGGTCGAGCGGCGCGAGGGCCGCGACATCCGCCGCCGTGCGGATCGGGGCACCGAGCACCGGGCCCCGCCCGGGCACGATGTCGACGTCGACGCCCGCGAGTTTGAGCGGTACAACGATGTCGCTGAAGAAGATCGCGGCGTCGACGCCGTGCCGGCGCCAGGGCTGGAGGGTGATCTCGCTCGACAGCTCGGGGTCGAGGCATGCGTCGAGCATCGCGGTGCCGACGCGCAGAGCGCGGTACTCGGGCAGCGACCTTCCGGCCTGGCGCATGAACCAGACGGGGGTCGTCTCGGGCCGGTCTCCCCGGTAGGCGCGGATGACGGCGGATGCGGGGGTTCGGCCGTCGACGAGGGGGTGATTAGCTGGCAGGTTCACAGCGTTCAGTCTGCCACCAGCCCCCGTTCTCTGCACCCAGCGGCGAGCGTTACGATGGTGGGGTGCTTCTCTGTCTGACCGCCAACCACCGGAACGCGAGCTTCGACCTCCTCGAGAAGCTCTCCGTGGGCGCACCGTCAGCCGCGGGCCACCTCGTCGCGGGGACCACAGCCGTCTCCGGCGCCGTCGTGCTTGCGACCTGCAATCGCTTCGAGGCCTATCTCGAGGTCGACGAACCGGTAGTGTCCGCTGATTCCTCCGCTGTCGACGCAACCGTCGATGCGATGAGCGCGGCGAGCGGCGTCAGCGCCACCGAGCTGCGCGATTCGGTCACCGTTATCACCGGCGACGCGGTCGTCGAGCACCTCTTCTCCGTGTCGGCCGGGCTCGAGTCGGTCGTCATCGGCGAGGACGAGATCTCCGGCCAGGTTCGCCGGGCACTCGAGCAGGCTCGCTCAGCCGGAACGACGTCGTCGGGGCTTGAGCAGCTCTTCCAGCGCGCCTCAAGCACCTCGCGCACTGTTAAGACCACCACCGCCGTGGGTACCGCCGGCCGCTCGCTGGTTCGACTCGCCCTCGAACTCGCCTCCACCCGGGTGACCGACTGGAGCCAGGCCCGCGTGCTCATGATCGGCACCGGCTCCTACGCCGGCGCCTCGCACGCCGCCCTGCGCGACCGCGGCGCCGCCGACATCACCGTGTACTCGCCGTCGGGGCGCGCCGCGAAATTCGCTCTCTCCCGCGGCATCCGCCCGACCACAGACCTGGCCGCCGCGATCGCCGGCGCCGACGTCATCGTGAGCTGCACGATCGTCGAGGGCCACATCCTCACCGCCGACCTGCTTGCCGGCTCGGAGCGCACACTGGTGATCGACCTCGGGCTCCCCCGCAACGTCGACCCGGCCGTCGCCGAGCTCTCGGGGATCGAGCTCCTCGACCTCGAGACGATCAGCTTGCATGCCCCGCTCGAAGAGCTCAACGCGACGACCGAGGCTCGCAGCGTTGTCGGGCAGGCCGCCGCGGCCTTCGCCGCCGCCGAGGCCGAGCAGTCCCTCGCCCCTGCCGTCGTCGCCCTGCGCCGACACATCTTCAACCTGCTCGATGCCGAGATCGATCGTGCGCGCGGCCGAGGCGACTCGTCCCCGCAGACCGAGGCGGCACTGCGCCACCTTGCGAGCGTGCTGCTGCACACGCCGTCGGTCAGGGCCCGCGAGCTCGTCCGCGCCGGCGAAGCCCAGGCCTTCACTGACGGCCTCGCCGCCCTCTTCGGTATCGACGTGGGCACGACCGCGACGATCACCGCCCTCGACTCCCTAGCCCGGGAGCGCCAGGGACTCGCGTGATCCCGGCCCAGTTCGGTCCGCCGGTCCGAGCTGGTCGCGTCCTGCTGCGGATGATGTCAACGGACGACATCGACGATGTACATGCCTACCAGGGTCGCGCTGACGTGTGCCGCTACCTCCTCTTCGAGGCGAGGACGCGGGAGCAGGTCGCGGAGCAGGTCGCCCGCCACGCGGCCTCGACCGTGCTCGCCGCCGATGGCGACTACTGGCAGATCGCTGTCGTGCTGCCCGCGAGCGCCCACGAAGCCGAACGGGTCATCGGCGACATCTACCTCACACTCAAGAGCCGCGAGAACCTGGCCGGGGAGATCGGCTGGACGTTCCACCCCGACTTCCGAGGCCGGGGCTACGCGACCGAAGCGGCATCCGCGGTGCTGCGTCGCGCCTTCGCCGAGCTCGGACTGCACCGCGTGATCGCTGAACTCGACCCGCGCAACGACACCTCGATCGCGCTCTGCCGCCGGCTGGGCATGCGCGAGGAGGCCTACTTCGTCAAGGACCTGATGTTCAGGGGCGACTGGGCCGACACCGGCATCTACGCGATTCTCGACGCCGAGTGGATGACGCGATCCACGATCGTCGGCTGAGGAGCGCACGATGACGCCGGAGGATGTGGCCCGGTTCCGCGGGATGCTGCAGCTGCGGCGCAGCGCAACCCTGGCGGCGATCGCCGAGCTCGGCTCCTCGCTCGTCGAGTTGCGCGCGGCCCGCAGCGATGGCACGGCCGACGACGAGCACGATCCGGACGGCTCGACCCTCTCTGGCGAGTGGTCGAGGGTGTCGGGCCTCGACGCCGACTTCACCGGAACCCTCGCCGCGATCAACCGTGCTCTGGGGCGGATCGACGCCGGAGACTACGGCCGATGTCTGAACTGTGGCAGCCCGATTGGCGTCGCGCGCCTCGAGGCGCGGCCCGCGGCCGAGCTCTGCATCGGGTGCGCGCGAACTGCGGAGGAGCGCCGCTGACGGCATCCGTCCGGCGGGCTCAGGCCACGTACTCGAGCAGGTCGAGGCCGAACACGCGCATCGTGTCGTGCACCGCGAGCCGGGTCGCAAGCGAGGTATCAGCGAACTGGACCGTGAGCGCGTAGGCGATGCCCGCCCGGGGACCGTTGAGCAGGCCAACCTCGCTACGCACGCCCCGGTCGCTCCCGGTCTTGTTGATGATCCGGATGCCGTGGTCGGCAGTTCTGTGGTCGAGCGGGTCGAGGCCGAAGCCGGCGGCGACCATCGACAGATCGGCGTTGTTGCTCATCCAGTCGAGCACACGCTGGCTCGTGACGTGATCGACGATCTGTCCGCGGCACAGCGCGGTGACCAGCCAGGTGAGTTCGGCCGTCGAGCCGACCGACAGATGCGGGGCGTCGTCCGGGCCCCTCGTGTCGCGCACGATGTCGAGCAGGGCGGTCTTGCTGAGCCCGAGTGACTCTGCCCGCGCCCGCACCGAATCGAGCCCGACCTGGCGCAGAAGCGCGTTCGTGGCGAGGTTGTCGCTGACCGCGCCGACGAGCGCGGCCAGATCGATGACCGGGAGCACCGGGGCCTGCATATGCTGCCAGAGACCAGAGCCGGAGATCCGGTCGGACGGCGACTTATCGACGATGCCGAATCCCGCGGCATCCTTCGCGGTCATCCTGGCCGACACCTCGATGAGCAGCAGGAGCTTGCCGACACCCGCCGTCGGCAGCACGATGCGGTCGTCGACGGAGATCAGCGACTGGCCGTTCTGCAAGTCGACGACGTTCGCCGAGACCTGGGCGCCCGCATAGGCGAGCTCGCCGAGCGCCTCGAACCCGGCCGCGAAGTTGCCGGCCCCGTCGTCTCCGCGGTGGCGACCGACCCGGGGCGTGCGGATGCGTTCGCGGCGGTCTTTCGTCGGCATCACCAAATGGTCACGCGCTCGTGCGGGGCAAGCCAGAGCTCGTCGGATTCGCCGGCCCCGAAGGTCTCGTAAAACTCGTCGATGTTGCGCACGATCTGGTTGCAGCGGAATTCGTTCGGCGAGTGCGGATCGATCGTGAGCAGGCGCACGACCTCCTCGTCGCGGGCCTTCATCTGCCAGGCCTGAGCCCAGGAGATGAAGAAGCGCTGGGCGCCGGACATCCCATCGATCACGGGCGGAGACTCCCCGCCGAGCGAGAGCAGGTAGGCCTTCCAGGCGATGCCGAGGCCGCCAAGGTCGCCAATGTTCTCGCCGATCGTGAGGGCGCCGTTGACGTGGTTGTCGGGCACCTGCGCCGGGGCGAGGGCGTTGTACTGGCCGATGAGCGAGGCAGTGAGCTTCTCGAAGGCGGCGCGGTCGGTCTCGGTCCACCAGTCCGTCAGGAGCCCGTCGCCGTCATACTTCGAGCCCTGGTCGTCGAAGCCGTGCCCGATCTCGTGCCCGATGACCGCGCCGATCGCGCCGTAGTTGGCCGCCGCGTCGCGGGTCTCATCGAAGAAGGGGTACTGCAGGATCGCAGCGGGGAACACGATCTCGTTGAAACCGGGGTTGTAGTACGCGTTGATCGTCTGAGGGGTCATGAACCACTCGTCGCGGTCGAGGGGCTTTCCGATCTTGCCGAGCTCCCGCTGGAACTCGAACTCGTTCGTCGCGCGCACGTTTCCGAGCAGGTCGCTCGCGTCGATCGCGAGTGCGGAGTAGTCGCGCCACTTCGACGGGAAGCCGATCTTGGGGGTGAACTTCTCGAGCTTCTCGAGGGCGCGGCCCCGCGTCTGCTCGGTCATCCAGGCGAGCGAGGTGATGCTCTGGCGGTAGGCCTCGATGAGGTGCTCGACGAGCACGTCCATGCTCGCCTTCGCGGTCGCGGGGAAGTGCCGGGCGACGTAGGTGCGTCCGACGGCTTCGCCGAGCGAGCCCTCGACGAGCGAGACTCCCCGCTTCCAGCGCGCCCGCATCTCGGGGGTTCCGGTGAGGGTGCGGCCGTAGAAGTTGAAATTGGCCGCGACGAAGGGGTCGGAGAGGTAGGCGGCGTTGGAGCGGATGACCTGCCAGGCAAGCCAGTCGGTCCACGCCTCGAGCCGGTCGGAAGTGAGCAGGGCCGCGACGCCCTCGACGAAGCTCGGCTCGCGCACGACGACCTCGGCGAGCGCGCCGGCGGGGGCGTCGACACCGTCGAGCCAGGTGTTGAGGTCGACGCCCGCCGCGAGCGCCGTGGCCGCGCTCCACTGCATCGGGTTGTAGGTTGCCTCGCTGTCGCGCGTGCGCACGTTGTCCCAGTGGGCGGCAGCGATCGCGGTCTCGAGGTCCACGACGCGGGCGGCGCGCTCGGCGGCATCCGTCCCCGTCCGCTCGTCGGCCGGCGCCGCAAGGGTGAACATCGTCTCGACGAACTCGCGGTACTTCGCGCGGACGGACGCGAACGCCTCCTCGCGGTAGTACGACTCGTCGGGCAGGCCGAGCCCACCCTGCTCGACGAACACGAGATAACGGTCGGGGCGGCCCGGATCGTTGTCGACGAACAGCTGGAGGAAGCCAGACGTGCCCTTGCGCTCGAGGCGCCCGAGGGTGCCGAGCAGGGAGTCGATGTCGGTCACTGCCGCGACCTGGGCGAGCAGCGGGCGGAGCGGCTCCGCGCCGAGCTCGTTGACGCGCGCCTCGTCCATGAAGCTCGCGTAGAGGTCGCCGAACTTGCGCTCCTCGGTCGCCGACTCGGCCGACTGCGCCTCGATGATGATGTCCTGCACCGCCTTCTCGGCCGCCTCGGCCAGCACGTAGAACGAGCCGTAACGCGCCTTGTCGGAGGGAATCTCGGTGCGGGTGATCCACTTGCCATTCACGTGGCGGAACAGGTCGTCCTGAGGGCGCACCAGTGAGTCGAGCTCTGAGGTGTCGATTCCGGACGAGAGGAAGTTTTCGGCGCTCATAGAAGTAGCTTAAGGCGTGCCGCTGACACTCCCGCTGGGGGCCGGCGCCGTGCTGTGGTCGTGGGCGTCGTGTGCTGAGGTGCGGGTGAACAGCGGACGGCAGGTCGTGCAGATTTCGCCGGATGTCTCCGCGCCGGCATCCGTCGCCCGCCGTTCGCTCTCCAGGCGCTCACGGAGCGCCCAGAGCAGCAGAACGATCGCGGCGAGCGCAACGACAGGGCGGGCGGCTCCGAACAGGAGCGGCTCGGCCGAGCGGAGGTCGGTCGAGAAGTGCAGCGCCAGCAGAGCGAGGGCAGGCCAGCGAAGGTCGCAGAAAGTCGCATCGGCCCCGATCGGGGTGCGGAGGTAGCTCGCGACGGTGAGTCCGATGAGCGCGGATCCCGTGGCGACCGCGGCGAGGGACCCCACGATTGAGGCGTCCGCTCGCGCGATGGGGAGGGCGGAGGCCAGCACGAGCAGTGCGGCAGCCAGTGCGGCGACGGCCAGCGCGGCGGCCCAGCGGACGGCGGGCCAGCGGCGCAGCCCGGCGGTCAGACGTCGCAGCGGCTGCACAGGACTCCTCACGCTACGGCACCTCGGATTAGGGCCCGCTTCTACAGTGACACGACGCGCTGAGCGCCGAATGTGCCTGATTGCGCCCACCGTGCTTGCTCCTGCGGACACTCTCGGCGCGAACAGGCACTCTCGGAGGTGACGCCCCACCACGCGAGGCGGCGCCGCGCCGCCGGTAGCGTTGGGGGGTGCGCACCCCGAGTTCTCGCCCGCTCGACCGCGAGATCTTCCGACTCGCGGTCCCGGCGTTCGGCGCGCTCGTCGCCGAACCGCTCTTCCTCCTCACCGACACCGCGCTCGTCGGCCACCTCGGCGAGGTGGCTCTCGGCGGGCTGAGCATCGCGAGCGCCATCCTGCAGACTGGGGTCGGACTGCTCGTGTTCCTCGCCTACGCGACGACCCCGGTGGTCGCCCGGCGGCTCGGCGGCGGAGACCGGCCCGGCGCGATCCGGGCGGGCATCGATGGACTCTGGCTCGCCGTGGCGGTCGGCGCGCTGCTCCTCGCCGGTGGGCTGCTCGGCGGCGAAGCGCTCGTGCTGCTTTTCGGGGCACCGGATGCCGTGTCGGACGCGGCCACGACCTACCTGCTCATCTCGCTCTGGGGACTCCCCGCGATGCTGCTCGTGCTCGCCGCGACAGGGCTGCTACGCGGCCTGCAGGACACCAAGACGCCTCTTATCGTGGCCGGAATGGGCTTTCTCGCCAACGCCGTACTCAACGCCGTGTTCATCTACGGCTTCGGATGGGGGATCGCGGGCTCCGCGATCGGAACGGTCGTCGCCCAGTGGGGCATGGCCGCCGTCTACCTCGTCATCGCCGTGCGCGCGGCGCGGCAGACGGGTTCGACGCTGCGGCCGGGGCTGTCCGGGGTGTCGGGAGCGGCCGCATCGGGGCTCTGGCTGCTGCTGCGCACGCTGTCGCTGCGGATTGCGCTGCTCGCGACGGTCGTCGTGGCGACACGGCAGGGCGTCACCGAGCTCGCCACGATGCAGATCGCACTCACCATCTTCTCGACGCTCGCGTTCGCGCTCGACTCCCTCGCGATCGCCGGGCAGGCGATGATCGGCCACGGCCTGGGGGCATCCGACCGGTCCCGCGTCGCGGCAATCACCCGGCGACTGATCACCCTCGGGTTGCTCGCGGGACTCGGGCTCGGGATGCTCGTCGCTCTCCTCGCGCCTCTCCTCGGCCCGGTCTTCACGGGCGACCCCGCGATCCACGCGGCGCTCGCGAGCGTCGCCCTCGTGATGGCGGTGGGCGTGCCGCTCGCGGGCTATGTCTTCGTGCTCGATGGGGTGCTGATCGGCGCGGGCGATGCGCGCTACCTCGCGGTGACCGGCATTGCCAATCTCGCCGTCTACGCGCCGCTGCTCTGGCTCGCGGCCGGAACAGGCAGCGTCGTCTGGCTGTGGGCGTCGTTCGGCCTCGGCTACATCGGCGCGCGGGCAATCACCCTTGGCCTTCGCGCCCGTGGCGAGCGCTGGATCGTCACGGGTGCCCGCTGAGGGCCCCGCACACCCGCGAGCCGTGTGGGCCGCGCCACCGCTCGGATACCCTGTTCCTTATGTCGAAAACCGCCCCCCTCACGCTCGCGCGCCCCGAGTTGACAGCGTGGCGTAATTCGCTGTTCGTGCTCTTCGCGCTCTGCGGGTTCGGGCTCGCGAGCTGGGCCGCGCGCATCCCCACGGTGAGTGCGTCGCTCGGGCTCACCACGGGCGACGTCGGGGTGCTCCTCTTCGGCATCGCCGCCGGCTCAATCGGCGGGCTGCTCGTCTCGAGCCACCTCATCGCCGCCTTCGGCACTCGCACCGTGATCACCTGGGCGCTCATCGTCGGCCCGCTCGGCCTCACTCTCGCCGCCGTCGGAGCGACCGTGCTGGTCAGCTTCCCCGTCGCGATCGCCGGCCTCGCGGTGTTCGGCGCCGCGCTCGGCGCCTGCGACGTCTCGATCAACGTCTCCGGTGCCGCGAACGAACGGGCCATCGGCCGCAACATCATGCCGATCTACCACGCCTTCTTCAGCATCGGCACGATCATCGGCGCCCTGGTCGCGGCACTCGCCGAACGGCTCGGGGTGCCGCTCGAAGTGCACATCGGCGCCATCGCCGTCGTGTCGATCATCGCCATGCTGGCGAGCGTGCGCTTCCTGCTCCCCGAGCCGGTCGCCGAGGCAGAGACGGGAACGGATGCCGCGAGCGCACCCAGCGACAGCTGGCGCGGCCGGCTCAGCATCTGGCGCAACCCGCGCACCATCTTCATCGGCCTCATCGTGCTCGGGATGGCTTTCACCGAGGGCTCGGCGAACGACTGGCTCGCGTACGCGATGGTCGAGGGGCACGACACCGACAAACCGACCGGCGCGCTCGTCTTCGGCGTCTTCGTCACGGCCATGACCGTCGGACGCCTCGGCGGCGTGAGACTTCTCGATCGCTTCGGCCGCGTGCCGGTGCTCCGCGCCTCGGCCGTGCTCGCCGCGATCGGCCTGCTCATGCTCATCTTCGTGCCGGTCGTCTGGATCGCCGTCATCGGCGTGGTTCTCTGGGGCCTCGGCGCCTCGCTCGGTTTCCCGGTCGGCATGTCGGCGGCGGCGGACGATCCCCGAACGGCTGCCGCGAGCGTGAGCGCGGTTGCGACGATCGGCTACGTCGCGTTCCTCGTCGGCCCGCCCGTGATCGGATTTCTCGGCGAGCAGGTCGGCATCCTGAACGGGCTCCTGCTCGTGCTCGTGCTCGTCGCCCTCGCCGGCGTGTTCTCGCACAAGGCCCGCCAGCTGACCCCAGTGGCGACGTGAGTCGCTCAGGCTGGATAGGGTTCTAGGCGTGCGTCTTGTCATTGCCCGTTGCTCCGTCGATTACGCAGGACGTCTCAGCGCGCACCTGCCGCTCGCGACCCGTCTCCTCCTGCTCAAGGCCGACGGGAGCGTGCTCGTGCACAGCGACTCGCTCAGCTACAAGCCGCTCAACTGGATGAGCCCGCCCTGCAGCATCAGCTTTCCCGAGGTGGCCGACGATGCGCGGGAGGTCGGCATCACCCAGACCTGGAAGGTCACGCAAGCGAAGACATCCGACCTGCTCGTGATCTCGATCCACGAGATCATCCACGACTCGGCCCACGAGCTCGGCATCGACCCCGGCCTGCAGAAGGACGGTGTCGAGGCCCACCTGCAGAAGCTGCTCGCCGAGCAGATCGACCTGCTCGGGGACGGCTACCGGCTCGTGCGGCGCGAGTACATGACCGCGATCGGACCCGTCGACATTCTCGCGACCGACCATGCGGGGGCATCCGTCGCGATCGAAATCAAGCGTCGCGGCGACATCGACGGCGTCGAGCAGCTCACGCGATACCTCGAGCTGATGAACCGCGACCCGCGCCTGGCCCCGGTGGCGGGCGTGTTCGCCGCCCAGGAGATCAAGCCGCAAGCACGCACGCTCGCGCTGGACCGCGGCATCCGCTGCCTCACGCTCGATTACGACGCGATGCGCGGGCTGGACGACAGCGACTCCCGCCTCTTCTAGGCGCATTCGCTTTCGTTATTCAGGACTGGTGGGCGGGCACACCCACGCGCGACGGTGACGTGCGGCGCGAAACCGCCACGATCGCCGCATACGCGGCAGTTCGCGCCGAATCGGCGATAGGCCCTCCACCCCACCCGCCGTCCACTCCTAAACGATGAAAGGATGCGCGCGGCTTAGGCTGTGACGGTGAAGCCCTACTGGACCTGCATCCTGATCGACCTCGATGGCACGATCACCGACTCCGCGCCCGGAATCACCTCAAGCCTCGCGTGGATGTTCGAGCAGCTCGGCCGCCCCATCCCGACGCCGGTCGAACTGCTCCGGTATGTCGGCCCGCCGCTGCTCACCTCGTTCCGCGACTTCGCCGGCTTCAGCCCGGCGCAGTCCGCGCACGCGCTCGAGGTGTACCGCAGCCACTACATCGTGAAGGGCCTGTACGACAGCTCGGTGTACCACGGCATCCCCGAGGTGCTCTCGGCAATCGGCGCGAGTGACATCCCCCTCTCCCTCGCGACCTCGAAGCCCGAGACGCCGGCGAACCTGATACTCAACCACTTCGAACTCGCACGGCACTTCGACATCATCGCGGGGGCATCCGACGACGAGGTGCGCAGTTCCAAGGCGGATGTCGTCGCGGTCGCCCTTGAGCGCCTCGCGGCGGCGGGAGCCGACGTCTCGAACCCGATCATGGTCGGCGACCGTGAGCACGACATCGAGGGAGCCGCGGCGCACGGCATTCCGACGATCTTCGTTGAGTGGGGCTACGGCTCGGTCGCCGAGCGGGTCGGGTCACACTCCAGCGCGAAGCATCCGGGCGAGCTGCCGGGACTGCTGCTCGGTGAGGTCGAACGAGCGGACCTTTCCGCCTGACGGGCTGCTTTCAGCGCGCGAGACGCTCGACGACGCCGCCGAAAAGCCGCGGCAGCGCCACGGCGGCCGGCACTATCGCTCCTCGGAGGGGGGACGTGGCCGCAGCGACGAGGCCGGCCGTGAGCACGCGGAAGTCGCGCGTGCGCAGCATCCACTCCCGCTCGTAGTAGCCGGGCCGCCCGGCCGCGATGCACTCGATCGCCGCGCGCGCCTGGGCGAGGCCCACCCTGATGCCCTCGCCGGTGATCGCGTCGACGTAGCCGGATGCGTCGCCGACGAGCATTACGCGACCGAACGACCGCCGCGTCGCGCGCTGGTCGAACGGTCCGGCGCCGCGAAGTGAGCTCGCCGGTGCGACGCCGGCCAGGCGTGATGCGAGCGCGGGGACGGATGCGATGGCCTCGTCGAAGTCGGTGCGGGCGGGGCCAAGCAGGGCGATTCCGACGAGGTCGTGCGAGACCGGGGTGACGTAGGCCTCAGCGCGCGGAGTCCAGTGCACCTCGATGAGGTCGCTCCACGGTGCGATCGCGTAGTGCCGGCGCAGTCCGAAGCGCCGGCCCTGCTGGGGCACCGCGATCTCGAGGCCGCAGAGGCGCCGCACGGTCGAGTGAAGCCCGTCCGCGCCGAGCAGGTAACGGCCGGTGATCCCTGCGGCGGTGACCACGGCGCCGTCCTGCTCGATGGCGTCGACGCGACCGCCGACCCGGCCGACGCCGAGCTCGTCCGCGCGCTCGGCCAACGCCCGGCTCAGCTCGGTGCGCCGCACCCCCAGGCCGCTGCCGGAACGAAACCGGTGATCGACCCGGCGGTCTGCGGACTGGTAGCTGACCCCCCGGAGCGGGTGCCCGTGCGGCCAGACCCCGAGGCGCGCGAGCGCCGGAACTGCACCCGGCATGATGCCTTCGCCGCACGCCTTGTCGATCGAGCCCGATCCGCCGTCGGTCGAGTCCGGCCCTCCCTGCCCGCGCGGCTCGATGATCGTCGCGCTCAGCCCGATCAGGCGCGCCTCGATCGCCGCCGCCAGGCCGACCGGTCCGCCGCCCACGATGAGGACATCGGCGTCGGGCGCCACCATCATGACGCGGGAGCGCCGCGCGCGTCGAGTGCGGCAAGCGCTCGATTCTCGGTCGGGATGCGGAACGCGAGCAGCAGCCCGGCGTTGAGCACGGTGAATACGATCGCCGTGACCCAGGCGGTGTGCACGAGCGGCAGGGCGATCCCCTCGATCGCGACGACCATGTAGTTCGGGTGCCGCATCCACGAGAAGCGGTAGGGGCCGCGGTCGACCCGGCCGAGCCCCGGGACGACGATCACCCGGGTGTTCCACTGGTGACCGAGGGAGGAGATGATCCAGTAGCGGCCCGCCTGGCAGAGAACGACGATCGCCAACATCGGCCAGCCGAGCCAGGGGATGAACGGCCGGTCGAACAAGTACACTTCGGCGACGCACGCGACCAGAAGCCCCGTGTGAAGGGCCACCATCGCGGGAAAGTGGCCCTGGCCGTACTCGATACCGCCGCGCTCGAAGGCCCAGCGGGCATTCCGCTTCGAGATGACGAGCTCGACAAGGCGCTCGACCCCCGTCGCGAGGATCAGAG
>Ga0335397_10001839_pt1 | contig 28915 bp, 21 predicted proteins | sample MAT04_FD_205740 | JGI IMG/M metagenome (GOLD analysis project Ga0335397, IMG submission 205740) | Freshwater microbial communities from Lake Fryxell liftoff mats and glacier meltwater in Antarctica - MAT-04 (spades assembly) (version 2) ... | reverse complement strand
AATTGGCGTGAAAATTAAATCCTTATTGAGAATCAGTGATTTTCTAGAGTTTGGAAAAATATTCTTGAACGCTATGGATAGCGGCTAAAGTCTTCGGAATTCCAAGTCTAGTGCCTGAGTAGTTACGTTAATTGAGTGTATTCCAAGCCTTCAATACCATCCTCAGCCACATCTACCGCATGGTGCTGACGACGCAAATCGTCTGCCAACGGGCGAGCAATGCGGGGGTTGTCTTCGACAAGTAAAACTTTCATTCTGACCTTCTTTGCACGACATAGGAACTGATTTTTTTGGTTCTCTCTCTTATTGTGAGCGATGATAGTCTACAAGAAACAAGCGCTATGATTCGTTCATCCCCAACTCACAATGCCTGCACCCGTCAGCCTGTCTAATCCCAAAACCGCCGAGCCTGGAACAGAATATTTAACTCCAGCGCAACAGTGGGTGGAAGTCTTAGTAGACTGCTCTGGTGCACACGGCTTGTTTACCTATAGCTTGCCTCCCGAATTATCCGTGCAGCCCGGAGATATATTGAGTGTGCCCTTTGGAGCACAACAGACCGGCGCGATCGCCATCACTCTGATTCACCAGTTCCCTCCTGATCTCGACCCCGCCACCGTCCGTCCTGTTGAAGACATCATCAGCCGAGGCTTTTTCCCACCTGCCTACTGGACGCTATTGCAACAGGTTGGGCAATATTACTGCACGCCATTGATGCAAGTGGTCAAAGTCGCATTACCGCCAGGATTATTGGGGCGATCGCAACGCCGTATTCGCATCAAACCTGACCTCATTCCCCCTGGTGCCGATGTCTTTTTACATGCCACCGCCCAGCAAATCCTTACCCTGCTCCAGTCTCAAAAAAATGGCGACTACTCCTGGCAATTCATCCAACGGCAAATCCGAGGGGCAAACCGAGGCTTAAAAGACTTGCTCCAGCGGGGCTGGGTCGAGAGCTATCTTGAACCACCCGCTCACACTCGTCCTAAACAAAAACAAGCCGTGATGCGGGTTGCGAATTTACCTCTGGTTGATCTGAGTCCCCGCCAACAGGAAACTCTCAGCGTTCTGACGCGGCAAGGTGGAGAAATGTGGCTTCAAGAATTATTGCAAACCTGTCAGGTTAGTTCTTCCATCCTCAAAACCCTAGAACGAAAAGGTTGTGTGGTGATTCACCCTAGGGAAGTGCTTCGGCTAGAGTCTAGCGCTACTCCCCCTGCCGACCAGAACAAAGTCCTAACGACAGAACAAGCGGTAGCTTTAGAGGCAATTTCTAACCTCAACACCTACACCTCAGCCTTACTACACGGAGTCACCGGATCGGGTAAAACAGAGGTCTATCTCCAGGCGATCGCCCCTCTTCTTAACCAAGGCAAATCTGCCCTAGTCTTAGTCCCCGAAATTGGGTTAACCCCCCAGCTCACCGATCGATTCCGAGCTAGATTTGGCGATCGGGTTCGCGTCTACCACAGCGCCCTCTCCGATGGCGAACGTTATGACACCTGGCGACAAATGCTGAGCGGTACTCCTCAAGTTGTGATCGGCACCCGCTCTGCTATCTTTGCGCCTCTGCCTCACCTGGGCATCATTATTCTAGACGAGGAACACGACAGCAGCTTTAAGCAAGACCAGCCCTCTCCTTGTTATCATGCGCGGACTGTTGCTCAGTGGCGGGCAGAATTGGCTGGATGTCCGCTGGTTTTGGGGTCTGCTACGCCTTCTTTAGAAAGCTGGGTGGTGGCGACTTCTACGAACCCGGCACCTGGAACTTTTACCTTCGCAGGGGGAAGGCATCCACGGGGGGATGCCTCTACGGGGGTGGGGAATTGTGCGGCGGGAAATGTTCCAATGAATGTTCCACTGTATTTGTCGTTGCCGCATCGGGTGCAATCCCGTCCGATGCCGCCTATCCAAATCGTGGATATGCGCCAAGAATTTCGGCATGGCAATCGATCGATCTTTAGTCGATCGCTTCAGGCGGCGATCGCCCAAATGGTGACTGCAAGACAGCAAGGCATTCTATTTATTCATCGTCGAGGTCACAGCACCTTTGTTTCCTGCCGCGACTGTGGACATGTGATGGAATGCCCCCACTGTGATGTCTCTCTCTCTTACCACCAAACCCAAGAAGGCGGCTACCAATCGCTCCGCTGCCACTATTGCGGTTACGGACAAACCCACCCTGAGAATTGCCCTGCCTGCGAATCTCCTTACCTCAAAAACTTTGGCAGCGGCACCCAGCGCATCATGCAAGAGCTAAGCCGCCAATTCCCCGACCTCCGCTGCCTCAGGTTTGACAGTGACACCACCCGCGCCAAAGGCGCACACCGAGCCTTACTGACCCGCTTTGCCTACGGTGAAGCCGACCTCTTAGTCGGGACACAGATGCTCACCAAAGGCATCGATCTGCCCCAAGTCACTTTAGTTGGCATCGTTGCCGCCGATGGACTGCTTCACCTATCCGATTACCGTGCCAGCGAACGAGCCTTCCAAACCCTCACCCAGGTCGCCGGACGTGCCGGACGAGGAGAGGAACCAGGGCAAGTCATCTTACAAACCTATTCGCCCGAACATGCCGTAGTGGATGCAGTTAAAAGACAAAACTATCAAGCGTTTGTCGAAGCAGAGTTAACCTATCGGCAAGCGCTTAACTATCCACCCTATGGAAGGTTGATTTTGCTGCGGCTAAGCGGGTTAGATGCGATCGCCGTCCGTCAAACTGCTCAAGCTCTGGCAACTCAGATCAACAACGACTATCCCGCTTACGAACTCTTAGGCCCTGCGCCAGCCGCAATTGAGCGCTTAGCAGGGCGCTATCGGTGGCAGATTTTGTTGAAGGGCGGATTAGATGAAAGTATGGGCTGCTCTAGGCTAGGAGCAATGCGATCGCATTGCCCGTCTGGGGTGAGTTTGACGATTGATGTTGATCCATTGAATTTGCTTTAAGGCAGTGCGAACCGAACTAAAAGACTGGCAGCAGCAGCTAAGACATTCATAAAGTTGCCCCGTGCCCCCCGTTGTCCTTGAGCCTCTGCGGCTTGCATTGCCTCAATGCCTGAAGAAAATTGGGTCGATGCCTGGGTTCCGGCATCGTTGCTTTGCGCGGTGTAAAGCTGCTCGGCTTGCTTGGCATCTTGCAGCGCTCCGGCTTGGTCGCCCAGTTGAATGCGAGCAATGCCACGCGCTAAATACGCATTGGCAAAGCTGCCATCTGCCCCGATCGCCTGATTATAGTTTTCGATCGCGCCCCTAAAATTACCGCGCTGTGCTTCTGCTAAGCCTAAATTGTAAAGATTGTCGTTGGTCGCCACTTCCGAGGGTAGCCCTACTGCCCCCAAAAAATTGGCGCCCTCTAGCTTTGCGCCCTCCAGGTTTGCCCCAGATAGCCGGGAGCCTCGCAAATCTGCCCCAGTTAGGTCTGCACCCCTGAGGTCTGCCCCGCTTAAGTTGGCATTGAACAACACGGCGCCGCTGAGGTTGCTGCCGCTGAGGTTGCTGCCGCTGAGGTTAGCATGGCTCAGGTTGACTTGGCTCAGGTTTGCCTGGTTAATTTCAGCGCCCGCCAAATTAGCATATACCAGTCCGGCGCCGCTGAGGTCGCAGCCCTGGCACTTTTGGGTGGTCATTAATTGCTGAGTGTCTTCTAAGTCTTCGGCGGAGCTAGGTGCAGTGAAGCAAAAAGCGCCAAGTGACATCCCGGTTGATAGGGTCAGGGCTAAAAAGATGAGCGGTTTCATGACATTTAACCAAATGGAGGGTGATAGAGCAGACTTTACCCAAACCAGAATTTTACTGAAAATTTTTTGAAAGGAGCAGATTTCTTGTCAAAATGCAAGAAACAAACTAGGAGTATTCCCTATTCCTCGGCAAATAGCCTAGACCCTTGAAGGATATTTTGAGTGTGGTGCAATTGGGCGCGATTGTGCCACCAGCGGCGGATAAAGAACGTTAGAGGGCGCCCCCGTGCAAAATACAGGGGATGGCTTAGGCGGCAAAAAAGCTATGAACCCAGTTAATAAGCCTAAAAACAAAGGCGGAACTATCGGTACTTTAAAAAACGCGACATCATAGAATATTCAACATCTATGACAGTATTTACGTACTTAATCTTGAAAACTTTACATTTTTTAGGAGTTGTCTCGAAAATAGGACAAATCCCACATCAAGATGAAACCTTACCACTACGGAACCTAATCGAAAAAGAGTAGTCTAGCCTGCCAAAACCCGCTACGTAAATCATGAAAGATTTGCTTTAAATGAGGACTCTCCATCTCTGTCGTAGAGTTCCTATTATTAAGCAGCAGGAAGTACCTTTCTTGAAGCATCAGAAGGATTACGGATCTTCAGATACTCTATAAATCGATCGAATTTCAAAGCTTCATAAAAGCTTTAAGTGGTTTCTGTAAACTCCTGAACAGATGTATATTTTTTGACATGGCACGTTGCTCAAGTTCTGCCTTAGTCACCGTCTTGATGCGAAAAATTGACGAATGCCGCTTCTGGAAATTATCAAAAACCCACCTAGAAAGCGGTTAATAACTAAGCTTTGAGGACAAAAAATTATCAGGGTGTATTGACATGCAGCATTACTCTGCATAAACTTTTCATAAATTCCATACGTTAGATCACGTTGCAGCAAAACGAACTTCAGCACCGAATCAGTATTTCTACTGGACAGAGTGTAGAGCAAAATTTGCTGATGGGTTCTACCAGGCTGGGACAAGCCGAATTTATTTTCGGCATCAAGAGTGGGTTGGGCTTCCTCTGGGACTGTCTAGCTGCATCGACCTAGGCAACTTAATTTCGCCATCCTTTGTCAGTTCCTGAACTATGACTACTATTTGTTCCCGTTCGTCCTCTACCCTCTGGGTGAGGATGTTGTACTACTTGTCGATCGCGTTTGCCACTGCTTTTGGTGATTTGGCAGGAGTGCTCTCAAAGGAAAGTCAATTGTCCAGGCAACCCTGGCGGCATCTACAAAGCAGAGCGCATCTCCAGGAATGAAAGGTTTTTTGCAGCAGTCGGAAGTTGCACGGTTGTGGCAGCAGCACTTGCCGCCAGCTCATGGGTTATAAAGTTTGCATGTTTACAGGATTGAATCGGCTAGCGATGTTGATGAAGGTTGGATGCGTCCAACTTTTGCGAAGAGCATGATCTCGCCACGGTAAGGCAGTTGAGCTTGACGGATATCGATCGCTTTAAGTCGTCAGATTTGTTCAGGGTGTTTGGTTCAGGGTGTTTGATTCAGGGTGTTTGATTCAGGGTGTTTGGTTCAGGGTGTTTTGAGTAGAGTTCACCGTTTTTCGGCGTACTGGGTTTCTAAAAGAGGTTGTAATCGTCTTTAACGATTTGTTCCTAATAAAAAATCTGGACAAGGTCTAGTTCAACTCAAAGTCTTAACTTTGTTTGGGACAAGGCTGGGTTCTCTTTTGTGCCCAAAAGTGCCTTCTGAATCGCCCATCATCCCGAAAATTCTCTATGCACATGGTTCAGGCGATCGCCAAGGAAGCGGAGTATCTCATTTGCCGCTCATCTAAGGGGCTTATGCCGATGTTCGCCTGCACCCAACTGCGGATTAAAGTTATTTTTTGCTATGCCTAATCTCCTCAAGGTCATTTCCCCTAATCGTTTAACAACGGTTCATTCAATGGTTCTGCGGCTAGGGTTGGCGATCGCAATCATGAGTGCAGATACCCGATCTGCCCTGACCATGCCGATGAAGATCTCTAAATTTGTCCCTTCTACAGCACCCTCAGAAGAACTCTCGGTGAACCATGCGGCTGCCGCAGCCCATTTTGACGCAGGATCTCAACCTGCCAGGTGGGCAGATGAAATAGAGAGGGGTCAACTGGCTCAATCGACTCCAGCGACTTCAACCCCGACCCGACCCACAACGACAAACAATCGATTTGAGGCGCCGCCAGGATTGACCGACCGGGAACCGACGAGTGCGCCCTTGCCCACTTTACAAATTACGCCTCCACCGCCTGCCCCTACCGCTGAAGAGCAACTGCCTCCGACTGACCCCTTCGGAGCAAGTGATTCTACACGCAGCTTAGATTTAGGCGCACCGATTACCACGCCCACGCTGAGACTTCAGGGCGCTTACGTGCTCCAGGGCGATGGGGACAGCATTCGTGCCAGGGCAGTCGGCATTTACCCATTAGCAGACTGGATTCAGGTGGGAGCCGTCGTGGATCTGACTGATGACGGTGACTTCAATATTTTGGAAGGGGCAGGTCTAGACTTGACTGAGCTGTATGTGGCGGCATCGCCTTTTCGGGGCTTGCCAAATCTACGGTTTTTGCTGGGGCAAATTGACTTTACCTCTTACTTCGATCGCAACAGTTTTGCCAAAGATCGAACCACTCACTTTTTCAACTCGGTCTTTCAATCTAATCCGGCGTTGCAGGCGACTACGTTTACGTCTCGTCCAGGTGCATTGTTGAACTGGACTATTACGGACAACGTGGAGGTGAAAGTCGCTGCCTTTTCGTCAGAGCCAGATTTGGCTGATTTTGCCATTGATGGATTTGCTGGAGAACTCGGTTTCCGTTTAGAAAACTTCATTATTCGAGGCACCTATAGTTCTGCCCTGGATGGCGGCACCGGAAACGGGTTTGACGAAATTTATAGTCTAGATCGGGGGAATAAGCGCAATGGGTTGTTGGATGGCGATCGCGAGGACGCTTATGGTATCAACGCTGAGTACTTCTTCCCAGACATTAAGCTGGGGCTGTTTGGGCGCTATGGACACTACACGAACCAAGATTTAGAAGGGGAAAACACGGCTAATACCTACAGTGTTGGCTTGAATCTTTTAGATCTCGTAATGCCTGACGATCGCTTGGGCTTGGGCTACGGGCGTCAGCTCTCTAACAGCAGCCTCCGAGACGACAAAACCCCTGATGTCATAGAGATTTTCTATGACGTGCGGGTGCTGCCTAACCTCAGAGTTGGCGTTACTTTCCAGGCTTTGAACGAATTCTCAGAAAGCATCGCTGGATTTCGCATTAGAACTGACTTTGACTTAATTCCGAGGAGAAGGCGGTAACCATGACGAATCAAACAGGGGCTTCTAATCAGAAACTCATTTCTCGACAGTACGGGTGGCTGCTTGGCTTGGGGCTAAGCCCCCTGCTGCTGTTGGGCGCACTTCCCGTTTTGGCGCAGGTTCCGGCGGCGGTGCAAACCGGAAATGCCTTAATTGACCAAGGGCTGATTAATCAGGCAATTCCGGTACTAGAGGCAGCGGTTAAGCAATATCCTCAATCGGTAGAAGCGCGGTTAGGGTTGGCGAACGCTTATTTTAGGGCGGGTACCTACACCAATAACGAAGCCGCGTTTAGAACTTTTAACGAAGTTTTACGGCTTGACCCCACTAACAAAGCAGCGCTCTATGCCATAGGGTTAATGGGCGAGTACAAGTTTGATTGGCGATTCAGGGGCATTGCGGCGCTGACGACGCTGATTGAACTGGAGCCGAACAATATGAAGGCTCGCTCACAGCGGGCGCTGTTAAATGGGTACTTGGGCAACTTGCCCGATGCGATCGCCGATTACGATATCGTCATTCCCACTAATCCTCCACCCAAAGTTGTTTTGGCGGCAGCTCAGTCATACACCTATGCCGGAGACTATGACCAGGCGCTCGACTTGTTTACCCAATACAAGCGTACAGGCGGCGCAATTGAGCAATATGCGGCGATCGCCTATGGCATTGTTCTCCGCGAAACGGGCGACCCCGTTCAATCGGTTCAAATTCTTGAGCAAGCGCTAGCTAACACCCAAAGGCTAGACGGGATAGCAATTCGGGCGCGAGCAGCACTCAGCGTCTCTTACGCCCAGCTTGAGCAGATGGATCAAGCCATGACGGCGTTGGCTCCCCTCGAAGGTCGGTTTGACTCTCGCATGATTGTGGCGCGATCGATCCATCAAATCAACGGAGAAGTGGACAGCCTCGAACTCGAAAAGCAGGTCGTTGATATTTACTACAAAGTTCTAGAAGCACCGCTGCCTCCTGACTATGTGGCTCCGCCTGACAATCAGGGGCGTGAAAACTTCTACCTCACCAATTCCATTGCCCGTGAAATGGCAGATGTCTTGAGCAGCATTCCATCAGAGCGCACCCTGGCGCGCAAGCTCTACATTCAGCTAATCAAAGACCTGCCCAACGATCGCATTCTGCCCGTCAACCTCGCCATTATTGAACGGCAAATGGGCTTAACCTCGCGGACAGAGCTGCGTACCCGCATCCAGCCTTACGTTCAGCCCATCCCCGCTAGCACCTATAATCGGCGCTTACTCGCTCAGGCGTTGGTGCGGCTCGATTCTCCTGACCCGTCTCTGCTGCCCTTCTACCAGCCTTTTGTGGATGCCCAGGTTAAAGAGCCTTTGCTGCTGTTCCGCATTGCTCAAATGCAAATTCAGAACAACAACCTGGCTGCGGCAAAAGCAGCTTTAGCAGAGTATCAAGTCACCACAGACGGACAGAAAGATCGGTACGGCACCTTGCTGCTATTGGCAGAAATTGACCGACAGGAAAGCAACCTCGACGGCAGTATTCAGAAGTACGAAGAAATTATTGCGGCACCTAAGGTCGATCGCGGGATTCGGAGCGGTGCGCTGCAAGCATTAGCGGGTATTTATCGAATTAAAGGGCAACTGCCAGAGGCGATCGCTCTATACGACCAAATCATTGCCCGCTATCCCGATGACCTCGCTAAGCCCCTAGCACGAGCCAGCCTCGCCTACCAAACCGATCAAATCACCCAGGCAGAAGCGCAAGCCATCCTCAACCAATGGCTGACCACTCGCCCCGCCAGCGACACTCCTTTAGAGCTTTACAGTTTAGTGGCGGCGTTGCCTGCTGATCCTCAGAAAGAAGCGCTCTACAACCATCTGTTAGCCGCCACTCCTGAATCAGTGCCCATTCGCTTACGGCTGTTGCAGGTCGTGGCGATGCGCGACCCCGATGACGCTAAGGCTCAACTGGCTGACCTGATCGCCCAAGATCCTGAGAACCTGGGTTCTTACTTTATTCAAGGCGAGTTTGCCCAAGGTCTAGGCGACTTGGACTTAAGCAGCGATGCGTATGAGGCGATTTTGGCAAGAAGTGCTAGCAACACCGATGCCTTAGCAGCATTAGGGGGCGTGCGGTTCCAGCAGCGGCAGTACAGCGAAGCTACAGATCTTTATGCCGAGGTCTTGAAGCTAGAGCCAGGTAATCGCATTGTCCAAACGGCGATCGCTGAACTGACAGCAGTACAGGGCAACCGCTTAGAAGCCATCCGCAAGCTAGAAGAAATTCAGCGCCAGGACGGCTCTAACACTGAGATAACCCCTGACCCCAATCTGGTGCAACAGCAGCAGCGGATTGAGGCTGATTTCCTCCAGCAACGAGGATTCCAACCCCCCTGGGAACGGTACTAACCCATTAGCCCAAGGTCTCTATGATGCGATCGCTCATTCGATATTTTCAACGTTCGGCATGGGTCATCCCGCTGCTGTTGTTTACAGCTTCAGCGCTTTTATTGAGTTTGCCGAGCTGCGTCGATAGTATTCAAACGTCGTCGGGCAGCCTTTCGACGGCTAGCGCGGCGGTTCGTCCACTGTCTACCTCTGAGCTGTTGTCACAGAGCTGGAGCGCCTACCGCGATCGCTTTATTCAGGGCGATGGACGGGTGATTGACCGTGAATCTGCCGATCGCACCACTTCTGAGGCACAGGCTTATGCCTTGTTGCGATCGGTGCTGATGGACGATGCCGCAACCTTTGAGCGGGTGCTGAACTGGGGAGAAAACAATCTTCAGCGGCGAGGTCTAGACGGCAACCGCAGCGACCAGCTTTGGGCTTGGCAATGGGGACACAATCTTGAAAAAAATCAATGGTTGCCCTTAGATGCCAACTTTGCCAGTGATGGCGACGTCGATGCGATCACGGCTCTAATCTTTGCAGGGCGGCGGTGGCAGCGATCGGATTACCTAGATTTGGCAAAGCTGAAGCTGAAGGATTTGTGGAGCCTGTCGGTGCTGCCTATTGGCAATACAAGCGGTAACGTCAACTATTTTTTGCCCGGTCCTAAAGCTTCCTTTCAGCTTCAGCCCAACCAAATTTTGCTGAATCCGTCCTATCTGGCTCCCTATGCCTTTCGCCTCTTTGCTCAGATTGACGCTGAGCGAGATTGGCTGAGTTTGGTAGATAGCAGCTATGACCTGTTGCGCGACTCGGCTCAACTGTCTAGCCTGCGTCTGCCTAGTAATTGGGTGGTGCTAGACACGACGACCCAAAAAATCTTGCCCAATCATCAGGCGGGCAGCCTTAATAGCCGCTATGGCTATGACGCTTACCGGGTTTGGTGGCGATTGGCGCTTGATGCCACCTGGTTTGATGAGCCTCAAGCAAAGCAGTATTTGCAACAGCATTTGGAGCCGTTGCAAGCGATGTGGCGATCGCAACAGCAGATTCCTGCCGAAATTGATCTCCAAGGTCAAGCGATCGTGCCCTACGAATCGACGGCGCAATACGCCATGCTCTATGCCGCCTTTGCGGTCATCAACCCCGACCTAGCAAACCAGATTCGTCTCCAGAAGCTTTTGCCCGCTTTCCGGAACGGCTTTTGGGAAAACGACTCTGCCTATTACATCCAAAACTTGGGTTGGCTTGGGCTATACCCTCCCACTGAGGTGGCAGCCAACTGGCTCCAGCCGTAGATTTACTCCTTCACAAACCCTTAGAACCCAACTTGTATATGTTCCCTTTCAATCGTCACCGCACTCCCAAAGCCTCCTCTCGCCCACGTCGGGCTTGGCATAACCGCCCCTTGGTCTGGTTCTTTTGTTTAACTTGCCTGGGTACAGGGTTAGGGCTATTGCCCACTTTAGTCAAAGCCCAAGCCAGCGGCAAGGCTCAGCCTCCTCCAGTCGTTCGCCAGTTTGCGCTGCCTCATCCGGGCACCCCATTGATTTATCAGCCCCAGCTTGCAGCTTCGCTAACTTTGGCTCAAGCGGCGTCTCCCGGTTCGACTGCCAGTCCGACGATTTCCCCTAGTCCAGGAGTTTCTCCTAATCCGACAATTTCCCCTAGCCCGACAGCTTCTCCTACCCCTGTCCCAGCAACAAAATTAACTGATGCTGCCGCTGCTAAGACCAGCGATCGCATGATTCAGCACGTTTGGGAGTTCAACCGCAACTCTGCCGTCGGAAATCGGCTCCGCCTAGAGGGGGTTTATCCTGAAGGTCATGTCGAATTTACGCGCCCTCGGAGTTGGGATGTGCGGTTGGCGCAGGTGCAGCTTCGGCTGCAACACTCGCCCTCGCTGTTGCCCGATCGCTCCAACATCACGGTACGGATCAACGACACGAGTGTGGGTAGCGTTCCCTTAGGTGCTAGTCAAGGACAACCGAACGAAATTTCGTTCAACATTCCTGCCAATCTGCTGCAAGACCGCAACGACCTCTCTATCCTTGCAGAGCAGCAAACCTCAGATACTTGCTCTAACCCATCTGACCCGACCCTATGGACTGAGATTTTGCCCGACTCTAAAGTGATTTTGAACTTTAGACCCAAGCCGATCGCCTTAAGCTTCAACCGTTATCCCTATCCCTTTTTAGACAACCTCAGCTTAGAGACCAACAAAATTACCTATCTGCGCCCCCAGGCATACAGCGCCGAATGGCTAACCGCCGCCTCGCGGTTCGAGACTTCTATGGGCAGACGGTTAGGGAAGGTACTGCTGAATACCCAAATTGTTGGCGGGTTGAATGAAGTCAAAGGCGGCGATCGCCTCATTGTCATCGGCACACCTGCTGAGCAGCCTGCTCTTGCTCAACTGCCCTTACCTTTTGCCCTCCAAGGCGGCAAATTTGTCGATGCCAAGAAAGCCGTCATTCCCGATGACGTGGGCATTGTCATCATGGCGATTACTAAAGACAGCGGCGTTCCGACCCTAGTGGCAACGGGCAACTCTGTGGCTGGAGTCGCCAAGGCAGTGCAATTCTTGGTTCAAGCCAAGGATGCTGAACTCGGTACAGGTCAAGCCCTGACGGTCAATGCTCTCACCGAGGTGCCACCCCCCTCGCCGCGCAACTGGGCAGGCTACATGCCCGTGGAAAACAACTTCCGGTTGAGTGCCCTCTATGACATCGACGGCAAGCTGATCGAAGATACGACCGTGCGGGGAACCAGTGCGCCTCCTGTTCACATTGCGTTCAAGGCACTGCCCGACGATCGCTTCCTTGATGGCAGCGCCATGACCCTGCGCTATAGCTACAGTCCCCAAATGGACAACCGCACCTCGGCAGTCGAAGTGCGGATTGACCAGGTAACCGTTGCTTCTAAGCGGCTCAGCTCCAACGGTGGCGAACGAGAAACCTTCAGCTTCCGTCTGCCTGAAGAAAAGATTAAATCTAACTCGGTGATGGATATTCACTTTGTCATGAAGCCCGAAGCAGGTAGTGAATGCGGTTTAGAAGCCGACCAACAGCTTTGGGGCACTGTCCATGCTGACACGAGCTTCGAGATGCGCCGCGACAACGTGGTGCGCATTCCTGACTTGACGCTGCTGCGATCGGGCTACCCGTTTACCGAGCCTCAGGATCTCTCGACAGCGGCGATCGCTCTCCCCACCAACCCGACTGAAAGCGAGGTGCAAACCCTGCTGGCTTTCAGTGAGCGACTAGGACGGGTCAGCCAATCCGAATCTGTAAAAACCCAAGTGTTCGTCGGCGAAGTTCCTAAGGAAGCGAAGGATCGGCTCAACGTGGTCGGCATTGGCACCCGCGATCGCCTGACCGTGCCCGAAGTCTTTCAAGAAAAAGAAGGCTTTAGTCTCGGCAATGGCTTCACCCGCCAGTGGGAACAAAGCCAAGTGCAAACCATTAGCGACAACGAAGGGGTCGTAAAGGCGATCGTTTCGCCCTGGAATAAAGACCGCCAGCTCATTGCCTTTACCGGACAAACTGAGCAGGGGCTAAAAGAGCTGCAATCTCTCTTTCAGAATGAGCCGCTGTTTAATAAACTGGGCGGCGACACGTTGCTCATTGGCAGCAACACGCCCACGCCCGTGGCTGCTAACCCCGATGATTACAACGTTCAATACTTCCAAGCAGCCAAGCAGCGTCGGGTTGCCAATACCAGCGTCGTCGGACGGGTGGTGTTGTTCTTGCAAGACAACTGGTTCATGGTGCCTGCTGGAATTGCCTTCGTGGCGCTTCCGCTTTATGGCTTCTCTCAGCTCTATCTCAACCGCATCGATCAGTAAGGAAAAAATAACCAATGGCAAGTATTACTCCCCCCGTGCAGCCCCGTGGACGACAGTCTTGGCTGACTCGCGGGTTTATGAATCTACCGATCTGGTTTGAGCAGTTGTTTCCCAGAGCTGGGAAGTGGCAGGTCTTTTGGATTGTGATGCTGTTGCTGCTGCTCTCGGTGCCGCTGATCATTACGCCGCTTGACCTCTGGAAACAGATCGTCGTGGCGGGTATTTTGATTTTGATGGGTTGGGTTGCCGTCAAAATTGAAGCTCGCCAAGGGCAAAAACGTTATAGCGAATACTTACACGTGTTTTTGGCATGGCTGAGTATTGTCACCACGCTGCGGTATTTGTATTACCGCACCCAGTACACGATGGCATTGGATAGTTGGGTAAATGGCTTTTTTAGCATTCTGCTGTACGCGGCAGAGCTATATGCGATCGCTACTCTCTTGCTCTCTTACTTCCAAACTTTGAGGCTGCGGGAGCGCCAGCCCTTAGACCTGTCTACTATCCCCACTAACCAGTTGTTCAGCGTCGATATTTACATTCCCACCTACAACGAAGATATTTCGATTGTGCGGAAAACGGTGCTGGCGTCTTTGGCGATCGATTACCCCGAAGACAAGAAGCAGACTTATATTCTCGATGATGGACGAGATCCTAAATACCGCGATCGCCGAGAGCAGCTCCGGCAAATGTGCGCCGAACTGGGCTGTACCCTGCTGACCCGTGACAACAATGAACACGCTAAAGCCGGTAACATCAATGCTGCCCTGACCCGCACCACCGGAGATTTAATTCTAATTTTAGACTGCGACCACATTCCTACCCATCAGTTTCTGCAAGAAACCGTCGGTTTCTTCTACAAATCTAAGGTGGCAATGGTGCAAACGCCCCACTGGTTCTATAATCCCGATCCTTTTGAACGTAACTTGCTGACTCGGGGGCGTGTGCCTGTGACCAACGAGTTGTTCTACAAAGTGATTCAAAAAGGGAACGACTTTTGGAACGCAGCGTTCTTCTGTGGATCAGCGGCTGTGATTCGTCGAGACTACGTTTTAGATGTTGGTGGGATCGCCACCGGAACCGTAACTGAAGACTGCCACACGTCACTACGCTTGCATGGTAAAGGCTACGAATCGGTCTACTACGACAAAATTATGGTGGCAGGTTTAGCACCTGAAACTTATCCTTCTTACGTTAAGCAGCAAGCCCGCTGGGCAAGGGGTATGGCGCAGATTCTGCGAATAGAGAACCCTTTGTTTAATCAAAAGTTGAAGCTGTCTACTCCTCAAAGGCTCTGTTATTTTTCGGCATGTTCCCACTTTTTCTTCGGGTTTCCCCGGATTATGTATGCTGTCGCACCCGTCCTATTCCTGTTGTTTAATATCAACATTGTTCGAGGGTTAGGGATTGAAACTTTGGCGTATGCTGTGCCTCACATTATCTTGGGAATGAACGCGAATTACATTACCAATAAAAACGCGCGCTTCTCTTTTTGGAACGAGATTTTTGAATATGCGATGGCGTTCCAAAATGGAATTGTGACCGTTTTGGCTTTGATCAATCCTAAGCTGGGCAAGTTCGATGTCACTGATAAGGATTTGCGTTCCATTACGCGCCGCAGCTTTGACTGGGGCCCGACTCGCATTTCTTTGATTTTGACGATTCTGTTAATTATTTCCTTAATTGCCGTTCCTTTCTGGCTGCTGCTGCGCCCTGAAGTCACTGAGGCGATCGTCATTAATGGGCTGTGGGCAATCTTCAACCTAATTTTCCTCAGCGGCGCGCTGTTGGTGGCGTTTGAGCAACCCCAGCTTCGCCAAGCGCACCGTTTAGGGCGGCAGCTTGATGTGGTCGTGAGTGATGTAATTAGTAATACGAACACCACTTGGCGGGGCAAGACGGTGAACGTTAGCGAAAATGGCGCGCACATTTTACTAGAAGGCAACAACCACAATCTTCCCGATATTGTGCAAGTAGAGCTAATGGGCGATTCTGATAAGCGGGCACATGTGAATGGCAGAATTACGCGGCTTGAGCCAATCAGTGCCGATCAGGTCTCTCTGTCGTTGATGTTTGAGAATGTGACTCAGGCGCAGTCTGACGCACTGGTGTTAGTCATTTATTCGGATGTAGAACAGTGGTACTCGCAGCAGCGGGTGGAGGTAGATAAGCCGCTAGAATCTTTGCGATTCTTGGCGGCTGGTGTCCTTCGTGCCTTCCGCGATCCTCGTCCAGGCAGATCGGTACAACGAGCGCGTATCTAATGTTGTATTACGTTTAGCCTAGAAAAATTAATGACCTCCTGTACGCTAGTGTTCAGGAGGTTTTTTCATAGTGCAGCAGACTTATCCGCTAGTATTCAGGAGATTTTTTCATGGTGCAGCAACAGGCTTATCAATCTCTTGCTCCTGCTCAGCAGCGGCAGCGGCAATGGGAACTGGCGATCGCCTTCCTTAAACTAGGGATATTTGCCTTCGGGGGGCCCGCCGCTCATATTGCCATGATGGACGACGAAATGGTGAAGCGCCGTCAATGGCTCAGCCGCGAAAAGTTCTTAGACTTAATCGGCATCACTAATCTTATTCCCGGCCCAAACTCGACTGAAGTAGCCATTCACATTGGCTACGAACGGGCTGGATGGCGGGGTCTACTGATTGCTGGTTCTAGCTTCATCTTGCCTGCCACGCTGATTGTTTGGGCATTGGCAGCTATTTACGTGCAATCCCGGTCTTTGCCGCAAGTGGGCTGGCTTTTGTATGGGGTCAAGCCTGTAATTATTGCGATCGTGTTGCAAGCACTGTGGAAGTTGGGCAAGACCGCTATTAAAGATCGACCGACGGCGATCGCCACTTTCCTCGTCGTCTTATTTTCCTGGTGGCGCTATCCAGAAATCTTGCTCTTGCTTTTGGCAGGGGTGGGGGTAATGCTGATTAAAAATGGGCGATCGATTGGGTTTTCTGCTGGACTCTTGCCGCTGCCGTTGCTGTTGCAGGTCGCTCCTATTCCCATGAGTGGCGTTAATATTTTTTGGGTTTTTCTGAAAATTGGTTCGGTGCTGTATGGCAGCGGCTATGTGCTGCTGGCTTTTTTGCAGCGCGAATTTGTGGAGCGATCGCCCGTTCTCACGTCTCAACAAATTTTGGATGCCGTCGCCATTGGGCAAATTACGCCGGGTCCTATCTTTACTACCGCTACATTTGTCGGGTATTTGCTGGGGGGGAATGGAGGGGCGATCGCGGCAACAGTCGGGATTTTCTTGCCAGCATTTGTCTTTGTGGCTGTCCTTAATCCTTGGGTGGATCAACTGCGTCAGTCTCGTTGGGCGAGCGGTTTTTTAGATGGGGTAAATGCAGCATCGCTGGGGCTGATGACGTTGGTGACTTTACAGCTTGGGCAGAGTGGCATAGTAGATGGCTGGACAGGGGCGATCGCGCTCATCAGCGGGGTTTTGCTGTTGCGATTTAAGGTCAATTCTGCGGCGTTGGTGATAGGCGGGGGGATCATTGGATTTCTCTTGCATCTAATCATTCCGGGTGCGGTTAACTAGGTTTTAATATGTCTGTTCTCGTTTTCGGTAGCCTCAATATGGATCTGGTGACGCGCACCCATCGGCTACCCCAAGCCGGAGAAACGATCGCCGGATATAGCTTTGAATCTGTCCCTGGTGGTAAGGGCGCCAATCAAGCGGTAGCAGTGGCGCGGCTGGGTGTGACTGTGCAAATGAGGGGGCGAGTCGGAGGGGATGAATTTGGCAAGATGCTGATTGAAAGTTTGCAATTATCTGGGGTGGACTGTGACGGCATCAGGGTCGATGAAACGAGCCGTTCAGGCGTGGCGGCGATCGCCATAGATGACTCAGGCGAAAACCATATCATCATTGTTCCGGGTGCTAATGGCAAAGTTGACTTATCCGATGTTGAACGTCTGCCGCTTCTCGCCAGCAAAGTTTTACTGCTCCAACTTGAGATTCCTTTGGCGATCGTGATTGCGGCGGCCCAAGCCGCTAAACAAGCAGGCGTCACGGTCATCCTCGATCCGGCTCCGGCTCCGACGCAATTGCCAGCAGAACTCTACGCAGCCGTTGATATTTTGACGCCTAACCAGGTCGAAGCCGAGCAACTCACAGGCATTGCCATACAGGATGAAGTTTCCGCAGTCCAGGCTGCGAGACAATTACGACAGCAAAGCGTGGCAACGGTCATCGTGAAAATGGGAGCGCAAGGGGCGCTTTGTGCAACGGCGGCGGGAGAGTTTTGGGTGTCGCCTTTTCGGGTGAGGGCGATCGATACAGTCGCAGCAGGAGATGCCTTTAATGGTGGGTTGGCAGCAGCCTTAGCAGAGGGTTTGCCGTTACCAGAGGCTTGTCGATGGGCAGCGGCAGCCGGGGCACTGGCTACCACTGTCAAAGGAGCGCAGTCTGCAATGCCAACAAGGAATGAATTGCTGCGATTAGAGGATATTTGAAAAGTATCGCCCCTCATCTGTAGGGGCTTGGCATTCGGCTAAAAAGTTCTCCGACTCACCCAAAAATATCTATCCGAATGCTACGCCCTTATACTTGACATCACATCGATAACTTTTCAGACATCCCCATAATGGGTTAGAAATTTAACTCTGTTTCAGTGCCCCATCTCCATCCAACTGATCCAAAATTTCAATTATCTCGCGCTCAAACGTTACCTGTGCGCGGTTCGTCCTTCCACCCACAAAAAAGCCTTTGTCAGTTTGCAGCGCCCAAACCTGGGAGTGCGACACATAGCTCATCATCACCCCTAACATCACCAAGCCAAAGCCCAGATAAACCGCCGGAATGCCGGGGTCAGCCTTAATCTGTAGCCCAGTGCTGCCAATTACTTTTTCAATCGACAAATTTACGCCATTGACTTCTATAGACCTGCCTTCCCGTACTGTTGAAATCAGCTTGCCTTGCAGGTCGTAAACTAACAGCGTGCCCTGAAGATCTTTTGCCAACAGATAAACGCCTTCTGTTAAATCTGGCTTAGTCGGAATCAATGTGCCCCAAATTTTCCCCTTGCCGCCCGTATCCAATAGCTCCATCGGCAATTGCAAGGTGGGGCTGTTGTTGAGGTGAACTTGCACAGCCGCTACGCCCCAGTCTGCCTGATACATCGTCACTCCGTTATGGCGTAACGGCTTATTGACGTGGATGGTTTGGCGATCGACCTCTTCCCCGGTCTGATTTAACACCGATAGATCGGAATAAAACTGGTCGATCGCCCCGGCCGGCGTATAGTCGATCCAAAATCGATTTACTTTCACCGACCAGTCCTTCGGAATTTGCGCCGCCGACCAAGGCCCCGCATCAAACACATTCGTGACCTTAAACGTTTCGCCGCTGGGAATCATCTCTTGAGCAAAGAACCCCGTCATGGCGCCGTAAATAGAACCCGCTAACGTAATCAGCATGGCAGCGTGAACGAAAATGGGTCCGATTCTTCCGGCAATACCTTTGCGGGCATAGAGCTTGTCGCCTTCTTGAAACACCAGATAGCGTTTTTGTTTCAAGAGGGGCATGAGCGCATCTAAAGAGCCTGTCTCAAATTCAGCACTCAGCGCCAGCTTTTGAAACTGCCGCGACTGATCATAAAACTTCCAATTGCGGGCGGCTTTGAGCGCTGGAAACTGCCGAGTGAAGGTACAAGCAGTGAGGCTGGAGCCAAACAAAATTAACAGCGCCAAAAACCACCAGGTGCGGTAAACGTGGTCTAGCCCAACGATTAGTAATACTTTCCAGGTCAGAAATCCAAACAGAGCAGGACTTTCAGGATAGTTGGCTTGGTAAAAAGAAAGGGCTTGACCTTGTTCGATGACGGTGCCGGAAATACTGAAAAGGGCGATCGCCAGTAACAGCGCGATCGCCAGTTTTAAATTCGCCAACAGCGGCAACAACTCTCGCTTAAAATACTGCCCAGGCAATGCACTCAAACTCAATAATTTGGTTGAAAAAGAAGATTCTGTCATAACCTAAACCGACCCAGGGAAAACCCGAAACAGCAGCGAAAACACCCCAAACCCAACCAATAAACCACCGCTTACTGGATTAATCCACCCCGACCACCGCCGCAGCTCCAGTAGCTTCTTCAAGGAAGCTGTAAACGTTCCGGCAACAATCAGCGGAGCCACATGACCCGCAGTATAAGCCAGCAGCAGCGCACTCCCTAACAGCGGATCGCCCGTCGTCGAAATCCAGCCCAGCAGCGAAGCCAATACAGGCGTACTGCAAGGCGAAGCCACCAGCCCAAAAGTTAGCCCAATTAAGTATGATCGCACCCCTTCTGGCAAATCCTTGGAAATCCAATCCATCCCTAATCCAGTAGGCAATCTCAGCGGCAACACCTCCAGCAAGTTCAACCCCATTAGGATGGCGATCGCGCTCACTACAATAGGCAAACCCACGCCTACCTGCCCATACACCCTGCCCACCACCGCAGCCACAATGCCCAGTGCTGCTAAAGTCGTCGCCAAACCTAGGGCAAACCAAGTAGATTGTGCAGCAGCTTGGAGGCGGCTTTTGGTTTCGTGACCGCCAATGTAGCCCACGGTGATGGGCAGCATCGACAGCATACAAGGGGTCAAGCTGGTCAGCAAGCCAGCAGCAAAAATGACCCCAATACTGAGCGGGGTCAGATGGCTTAACTGGGCAGATACGGAGCTGTTGGCAAGTTGCTCTAAGTGGTATAGCCAGGTTTGCAAGGATTCGAGCATATTTATGAGGGGGCGATTGAAATAGGTCAATCGATAGAGGCGCGATCGCTAATATCTCTTTCATTCTACCCAATTGGCTGAAGGCAAAAATTTTCAATCTTGCAAAACCTTATGCTGAAAGAGCGATGCTTTATGAAGCGATCGCCTCCTCCAAAATGCTTCTCGCCCCCAGAAAATGGCTCTAGATCAAATCCACTCGGCAAAATCCTTCTAAACTTAGAAAAAGCCGTATTCCAGCAAAAACGAATGAGAGCCACCCAGCCCGTGATCGCTTCCGAGCAAAAAGTGAGCCAGCAGCTCTCTACCTTTCGGCGTTTCTTACGGTATCTTCGCCCCTACCGCCGCGAGCTACCGATCGCCATCCTCCTAGTTCTGATCGGCGCAGCGTCCCAGGCATTCGGGCCTTTCTTCATTGGCTGGTCGATTGATCATTTAATTGCTCAAGGCAACCAGCAAGGATTGTTGCTACTGCTGGGCTTGTTGGCAGGGATTTACTTTGCTGGCGTTTTTGCCATTCGGGGACAAATTTTGCGGATTGGCTCCATCATGCAACGGCTGCTGGCTCAGTTGCGGCAAGATATTTTTATTAAAATTCAAAGTCTACCCCTTAGCTTTTTCGATCGCAGCGAATCAGGCGACCTCATGAGCCGTCTCCTCAATGATGTCAGCACCGTTAACCAAGCATTTGGGCAAACCGTTGCCCAAATGCTTGGCAACTTGTTCAGCTTGGTGGGTATTGTCATCGCGATGCTTTTCATTAACCTTCAACTGGGTTTGCTGAGCAACTTAGCCGTGCCCTTGATGATTTTCACAACGGGATTATTTGCTCGCTGGGCAAGAGCCAGATTTCGCGTCACCCGCCAAACTATCGGCGAACTTTCTGCCAAGTTAGAAGAAGATATTGGCAGCGTCCGGGAGGCACAGGCATTCAACCGCGTCTCGCTCAACATTGCCGAATTCGATACACTCAACGCCGCCAACCGAGATGCCAACGTTCAGGCAGTGGCAATTACCGCCGCCTTTTTGCCCTCCATCGATTTTCTCAACACGATGGCAACGGCTGGCGTATTAGCATACGGTGGCTATCTGGCTGTCACGGGAGCCGCCACGGTGGGCGTAGTCACTTCTTTTCTGCTTTACGTTCAGCAGTTTTTTCGCCCCATTCAAATCCTTAGCCAGTTTTACACGCAGGCTCAATCGGCATTTGCCGGACTAGAGCGAATTTTTCAGCTTTTAGACGAACCCGCACAGCTTAAAGATGCCCCCAACGCCACCATCATGCCGCCGTTGCGAGGTGAGGTGACCTTTGAAGACGTGAAGTTTGCCTACAACGCCAATCAGCTTGTCCTTAAGGGCGTTAATCTGCGCGCTCATCCTGGCGAAATGATTGCGCTGGTGGGGCAAACTGGCGCTGGGAAAAGCACTATTATTAATCTGATTTTGCGCTTTTATGATGTGTCGGGCGGTGCCGTTAAAATCGATGGTATTGATGTGCGCAGTGTGACTCAGGCAAGCTTGCGCCGACAGATTGGCATTGTGCTGCAAGATAATATTTTGTTTAGTGGCACGGTTGCCGAAAATATTGCCTTCGGTGATCCGCAAGCCAGCCAGGCGGATATTGAAGCTGCCGCACAGGCTGCGAATGTTCATGAATTTATCATTTCGCTCCCCCAGGGCTATGCCACGCAATTGGGCGAACGAGGTGCGCCCCTGAGCCAGGGGCAGCGGCAGTTAATTAGCATTGCGCGGGCAGTGTTGATTAATCCACGTATCTTGATTTTGGATGAAGCGACTAGCAGCATTGACACCCGAACTGAGGCGCTGGTGCAAGCAGCGATCGCCCGTCTGCTCAAAAACCGGACTAGCTTCGTGATTGCCCACCGTCTCAGCACCGTCACCCAAGCCGACCAAGTGCTAGTGATTCAGCAAGGTGAAATTGCAGAACAGGGAACCCATGCCGAACTCATTGCGGCACAGGGCGTGTATGCTAATTTTTATGCCCTACAGTTAGGTGCAGCAGTCCCCTCGCTGAGTTGACGAGCTAACTTATTAAAATCCTGTGGTTTATGAAAGCATCTACCCTAAGTTTTTTTGGTGTTTCTAGCTGGGTTGTTTCTGGACTACTGATGTCTGGACTAGTGGTCACTGCTGAGTCGGCGATCGCCCAAGACACCTGCCCTTCTGCTACCACCCAACAAGCGCTCAACCGCTGTGCCACGCAAGCTCGACGGCAAGCCGACCAAAGCTTGAAAGATTTCATTGCTGCTTACCAATCCCGCCTATCTCCTGAGCAGGTAATAATGTTGCAACACACCCAGGCAAGTTGGGAATTATTCCGCCGCTTTTCCTGCGAGTTTGAGGCTAGTGGAGTTGCAGGGGGCAGCGCTTATCCGATGGTTTTTTCGGGTTGTATGGCAGCAAAAGCAACTGTACGACTGAGCGAATTACAGAAACTAGCTCAATGTGAAGAAGGCGATTTAAGCTGTCCGGCTCCCGTTCGGGAATAGCCTTGTTGTCAATGTCTACAATATAACCATGCCGCTCCAATCGCCTATCTCCCATTGACCCATGACTCAAGCGCTGATTGCAACCGAACTCACTTTAGGGGACTTGCGCGATCGCTTCGATTTAACGCGCATTCAGGAGCAAGGTTTCTTTACTGAATGGGCGTTTGACACAGATCCACAATTCGGTATGACCCAAGCGGAACAGCAAGCGCTCGACCGGGTGCAGCAAAACTACTTGAGCCAGTTAGAAGCTCAACTCATGAACGAAGAAACGGTCAAAATGGTCGTTGTCTCGCCCCTGCTAGATGCTGCCGGATTCTATCGCGCTCCGTTTCAAATCGATTCAGAAGTTTCAGTAGAAATTTCTGAATCGACGAAAGTGGTGCATTCGTCACGGGACGCATTGATACGCTAATTGTGCGTCAGCGGCTCTGGATTTTAGTGATTGAGTCTAAGCGAACACGGTTTTCTGTGCAGTCAGCAATTCCCCAGGCATTGGCATATCTGTTAGCTAAGCCTCAGCTAGAAAAGCCAGGGTTTGCCCTACTGACGAATGGGGGAGAATTTTTGCTAATTAAACTCCAGAAACAGAAAACTCCTGTTTATGATTTTTCCAGTACCTTCTCGTTACTCAATCCTGGGAATGATCTGTATAAAATCTTGAGTATCCTCAAAAAAATAGGGCAGATGCCCTAGCCCAGTGTGCCAATCTCAAAAGTATCCCCGATCGCCCCAAACTATCCGGAGCTTTGGGGGAATTGCTTGTTTCTCAGATCTATGAGGCACAATGATCTGGATTTTTGAGGAGGTCGCTATGAAAAAGATGCTGCAACGAGATTTTGCCCAGGAAATGGTTCCCCAATTTCGCTATCCCGCCAATCCTAGCGATCGCTACCACATCATTCAAGAACTACCCGAATCCGTGACGCTGCAACTCATGGAAAGCGGCTTAGATCTGCCCATGACGGTAAAAGAACGCCAGTCAGTCGTTGAAACAGAATACGCCGATGTGATTGATAAGCTGATGATTTATGGCTGCGAAAATCCAGTGGAATTATTACTATCGTTTAACCCCTTAGCGAGAGGCGGTGAAGCTTTGCGAAGGGCTATGTCGAAGCAGGTGAGAACATTTATTGACTTGTTTGCGATCGCCGCATGAACAGGATTAAGAACACAGATTTATCAGACTTTTAGAGCAACACAGTAGCCCGCTCTGCCAATGTCGATCGCTCTCCCTTAGTCAAGGTAATGTGACCCGCCAAAGCTTCTCCTTTGAACTTCTCAACCACATACGTCAATCCATTACTTGCCGCATCTACATAAGGGTTATCGATCTGATCTGGGTCGCCCGTTAAGATGACTTTAGTGCCTTCTCCAGCCCTAGTCAGAATCGTCTTGACCTCATGAGGCGTTAGGTTCTGCGCCTCATCCACAATTAAAAATTGTTTAGGAATAGTTCGTCCTCGAATGTAGGTCAGCGCTTCAATTTGCAAGATGCCGCGCTCAATTAATTCCTCATGACCTCGCCGCCAATGGGCAGGCTTGCTGCTAGGATCTTGGGTGCCAAAGATCAAATCAAAGTTGTCGTATAAAGGCTGCATCCAGGGCGTTAATTTGTCGCTAATGTCTCCGGGAAGGTAGCCGATGTCTTTGCCCATAGGGACGACGGGACGAGAAATCAGGAGGCGTGTGTAAAGGTTTTCATCGGCGACTTTTTGCAATCCAGCGGCGATCGCCAACAGCGTTTTCCCTGTGCCCGCTTTCCCCACCAACGTGACCAACTGCACCGAATCTCGCAGCAACAGCTCAAAGGCAAAACTCTGTTCCCGATTACGGGCTTGAATACGAGAAATCCCAGTCCGAGGCAACTTATTGAGCGGTACAATCTTGCCGTGACTGCCATCGACAATGGCGAGAGCAGTGTGAGAAGGATTCACCGCATCGATTAAGGTGAGCGTTTGATTCGGTAAAAATTCTTCGTCTAAGGTGATGCCGCCATATTGAAATAAGCGATCGATTTCCTCAGTCTTGACCGTTACCTCAGCCATTCCCGAATACAGATCATCAATGTCAACTTTGCCTGCTTCATAGTCTTCCGCATCCAGTCCTAAAGCATCGGCTTTGATGCGAACGTTCGTATCTTTACTGACTAACACGACCGCACAGTCATGCTGTTTTTTCAGTTGCAGTGCGACTGCCAAAATCATGTTATCGCTGCTGTCGCGTTCGAGTTCGGTGGGCAGTTGTTGCAATGTTTCGCGATCGCACAGTGCCACCCGCAACAATCCGCCTCCGTTGACTGCAACCCCCTCAACCAAATGACCTTGCTTCCGAAGCGCATCTAATGTACGAGAGGCTTGACGAGCGTTACGACCTGTAATCTCAGGTTGTTTCTTAAAGCGATCGAGTTCTTCAATAATGGTCATGGGCAAGATGACGGTATTATCCTCGAAGCGCAACATAGCCGATGCATCATGGAGCAAAACATTGGTATCGAGAACGAACACTTTCTTCATCAAAAACTCTCAGAATATAACAGATTTATAGTGCCCAACAGAGGGCGGCAAGGCCATTGTAGAGTCAGGAAAAGCGTAGAGCCAGGAAAAGCTAGGGTAAGAAGCGATCGAGAGCCGCCTTTAACTCCTCAATTTCCATCTCAATATTGCCTTCCTTTGCAGCGCGGGCAATACATTGCGTTAAATGCTCATCTAAAATAATGCGCGACACGCGATCCAAGGCACCTCGCACAGCGGCAATTTGAATCAGCACTTCTGGGCAAGGGCGATCGTTTTGCACCATCGTCTTAATTCCACGAATATGCCCTTCTAGCCGCGATAATCGATTCAAGATCTGCTTACGCGATGCCTCACTATGTACATGAGGGTGCGAATCAGGAGCTTCGTGAGCAGGGTTATGATCATGTGCATGATCACGGTTGTGAAACGATTCGGGAGAGCGCGGTAACTCTGAAGCTGTCATCTTGGAGCAAGTCCTACTGAAGTATCCCAATTCTAGCCCAGTCAAGAAGGCTGACGATTCTGGATTTTAGATTTTGAATTTGATTTTAGCGTTTGAGTTCATTGACGAAAGAGAATAGGTGCCTCAGCAGGAACGTTTTTAGGAGACAAATTAGACGGCTTGTTGATTTCGGGCGCAGCCTCTAAGGGGGCTTCTGGGGTGATGGGTTGGGGCAGCGGGATCACGGGTTGAGTCGCTTCTGGGGTAGGCGGATCTGCGGTAGGGATAGGCTCTACAGACGGAACTGGGATGGGGCGTGTAGGCGGATATTCACCAATTCCAGGGGGCGCGGCTCGGTAGTCAGGCGCCGATTGATCAGGCGGAATGTACCTTGTAAACGGCTGGATCGTGGGAGTGCCAGACTCTCTTACGGGCGAACTAGGCTGAAGGGGTTGCTCAAAGGCGGAGCTGGGCGAATAAAGGATTGGGTTTTCGGTGATAGGCCATTCTTGCTGAGGTGGAAAGGACTGCTCTCGCCCAAACCAACCAGAACTGAGGCTGTTGGTGTTGTTTCCTTGAGGGGTTGGTTTAAAGCGTAAGGCTAAGCCCAGCCCAACGCCGCCAAATCCGGTAATTAAAGCCGTCATCATTAGCGCCAGGGGCATCCATTTTTTGGGCTTTGGGCTTTGTGAGACTAATACCGTAACTCCCTTCCTAGAGCCGTTTGTGGCGTGATCTGGGAGCGGGAGTGATGTGAGGATGGGGGAAGGCGCAGCAATGGCTTCTGTTAGAACGGGGGCGAGTTCTTTTGCATCGGCGAGAGTGATTTCTTCGGTTCTTATTTCTGCAATGGGCGCTGGAGCGATCGGGGGTGTAATGACCGTCGCTTCGACTGGAGCTTCTGGGAATGCTGCCGCTAGAGCTGCCTTTAATGTAGAGGTTTTAGTCGTTGGTTGAATGGCTTCCTGAGCCGATTCTTCTATTGGAATTTCTAACCAATCGCTCAGGTGGGGAACGGATTGATCGGGAGTTGCTCCTAGGACTACAAAGGGCATTCCGTTTTCTTCAAAACAATCGATTACTTGCGCCGTGTCGGAGGGCTGCTTCGAGAACAGCAGCACTTCTCGTAGAAACTTTTGCCGCAACTGGTCAAAATCTCTGCGCTGCCGTAATGCTTCGTTAAAAGACTGTAGAACAATGGGACGGTTTATAAAAGGATGTGCCGCTTGATAGGTCACCCCAAAGTCGCTTTGATGCAAAATTGCCTCAATGACAAAATTACCGTTTTGCAGTGTTGTGCCAACCGTCAAACTCATAAGCCTGCCTGAATCCTGTCTAAATAAAGTTTAAGACCTAACATGCATCTCACCCTGGTATTCTTCTCATTCTTAAGATGGCTGGCAGTGAGCGATATTGTAATTTGTCTTAGCTACAGCGGTCTTACCATCTTTTCCGGACGCACGAGCTGATCAAACTGCTCGGCGGTCAAAAAACCCAACTCTACACAGGCTTCTCGTAAACTTTTGCCTTCGGCGTAGGCTTTCTTTGCCACTTTTGCCGCAGGGTCGTAACCAATGTGGGGATTGAGGGCAGTGACTAGCATGAGGGAGTGGTTTAAAAAATGCTCGATTTGCTCGCGGTTGGGCTGAATGCCGACCACGAGATAATCGGTAAACGAGGCGCAGGCATCTGCTAATAACCGAATGGAGTTGAGCAGGTTGAAGATCATCAGGGGCTTGAAGACGTTTAGCTCAAAGTTGCCCTGGGTGGCTGCTACGGCGATCGCCATATCGTTTCCTAGCACCTGCACACACACCATCGTCATCGCTTCGCACTGGGTCGGGTTCACCTTCCCTGGCATGATGGAAGAGCCTGGTTCGTTCTCAGGCAGAATCAGTTCGCTCAAGCCGCAGCGAGGGCCCGAACCCAGCCAGCGAATATCATTGGCGATTTTCATCAGCGAACAGGCGAGGGTTTTAAGGGCACCGCTAGTCATGGCGATCGCATCATGTGCCGCTAGTGCCGCAAACTTATTGGGAGCCGTAACGAAGGGTAGCCCGGTCATTTGGGCAATCTCTGCCGCCACATCTACCGCAAACGCTGGATGGGTGTTTAGCCCAGTTCCTACAGCAGTTCCCCCGATCGCCAGTTCATATAAATCGGGTAACGTTATCCGAATTCGGTCTAAATCCTTATCCAACTGCGACACATAGCCCGAAAACTCTTGCCCCAAAGTCAGGGGCACCGCATCCATTAAGTGCGTCCGCCCAATTTTAATAATGTCATCAAACGCCGCCACCTTTTCCGCCAAACTGTCTCTCAGCCTTGCCGTCATGGGCAACAGCCGCCGATTAATTTCCTCGACTGCGGCAATATGCATCGCAGTCGGAAAGGTGTCGTTAGAGGACTGCGACATATTGACGTGATCGTTAGGATGCACGGGGGTTTTGCTGCCCAGGATGCCGCCAGCAAGGGCGATCGCCCGATTAGAAATCACCTCATTGGCGTTCATATTGGTCTGTGTGCCGCTCCCCGTCTGCCAAATCCGCAACGGAAAATGATCGTCCAGCGTTCCTACAATCACTTCATCCGCTGCCTGCGCAATCAGATGAGTTTGTTCCTCCGGCAGTTTGCCCAATCGCTGATTCACTAACGCCGCCGCTTTTTTCAAAATGCCGATCGCCCGAATCATTTCCCTTGGCATCACATCGTTACCAATGGCGAAATAATGCAAAGAGCGCTGAGTTTGCGCCCCCCAATAGCGATCGTCGGCTACCTCGATCGCGCCCATGCTGTCGGTTTCAATGCGCATATGCCCCTTAGTAAACTCCTGGAATTAGCTTTTTCACCCGTTGGCAATATTCAGAATAATCTGGATACCGTTCGGTTAACCAAATTTCGGCGTTGCTGAATGCAAGTATGAATTCCTAAATCTGCCCTCACCCTAGCCCTCTCCCAAAAAGAGCTACCGTGTATACACAAGTCTTAGAACCGCCATCTAGTATAGGTTTCAAGAAAAGAAGCAAATTCTCAATAGCTCGAAGCTATTGAGAATAGCTAATGAGAAATCAAGGTTCTAGAATATAAAAGTTTCTGAAAACGGCTCTGGATGGACTTGTGTATGCACGGTAGGTGCAGCAATTCCCCTGGCTCTTTCCCGCCGCCTTGATGCAGGTAGGTCGCGCCTCCAAATATTGGGTCATGTCTTCAAACGCGGCTTACTATTAGGTGCCTTCGCTATCATCCTTCAGCATCTTCGCCCTTTCACTATTAATTCTGAACCCACTAACAGCACCTGGTATTTAGCAATGCTAGGGTTCGTGCTGCTACAGCGCTTTTCACCTATAGAACTGATTTGACATCTTTACAGCCTTAAATTAAGCTACCTATACCCCTTTAGTCTAAGCATCATGGCATATTCCAGCAGTCTTACGGATAAAGAATGGACAATTCTTGAACCTCT
>Ga0335397_10001833_pt1 | contig 28962 bp, 25 predicted proteins | sample MAT04_FD_205740 | JGI IMG/M metagenome (GOLD analysis project Ga0335397, IMG submission 205740) | Freshwater microbial communities from Lake Fryxell liftoff mats and glacier meltwater in Antarctica - MAT-04 (spades assembly) (version 2) ... | reverse complement strand
CGAGGCGAGCCCGGACTACCGCTGGTACCCGAAGCAGGGCACGGTCCTCGGGTACGTGAACGGCCTCGCGGTCGCCGTCTCCAACGTGGACACCGACGCGCGGATGGTCACGTTCGCGGCGGTGCCGGGCGTCGGGGCGACAGTCGCGACGACGTACAGGGGGCTCCGCCTCGTGCGCCTGGCGGATGCGCCGTCGTTCCAGGGCGCTACGAAGCGGTTCGGGCAGTACGAGTTCGCGCTCGATGAGGTCCTGCGGGACTAGGTTGCGAGCGGCGCGGTCGACGCTGTCTGCGTGTGCATCGCGTCGAGCATCCCGACCGCACGGCGGGCTGCCGTCCCGTCCGCGCATTCGGCGTTCCTCAGCGTCGAGATCAGCGTCGTGTGTCCGAGCACGGCCTGCACGGCAGGGAGGTCGAGGCCCAGACGTACGAGGTTGACGGCGTGCAGGTGTCGCAGATCGTGGATGCGCATCCGCGGGTAAACGTCAGGCCTTGGTACCGCGAGCGTCCGTCGCTATCAGCGTGGCGACGACAAGACCGGACCCGAGCGCGACGAGGGCCCACTCATTCGACACCGATAGTTCGCCCAAGCACTTGCATCCCCTCGCACCTCCACCCGCCATCACCCGCTGCAAGGAAACGATGATTCCGCCGAGGAGCGCTCCGACCAGCGTCCAGCCCGCTTTCTCCCGCGTCGCGCGAGCGATGAGCCCGAAGCCTAGGAGAAACTCCAGGGCGGCAGCGGCGATGACCCATACACAATGGCTGTCGCACGGACTCGGCACAGCCGCGAGTTTCATCGCGCCCGCGAGAAAGAGGGCCGCGACGACGAGTCTCGTCCCTATGACTCGCGCCCGACCACTCACTTGCCGTCACCTGCGGTAGTGGAGCGCACAACCTCCAGCTTGCTAACGGTTCCGTCCGACACGAGAACTTCGTACGTCCTCGTCGAGCCGTCCCCCAAATCGATGTGCAGCCGATGCCTCCCCGCCGCGAGCCGAACAAAGGCGTCCCGCGAGCTCGATTCCGACATCGACACCCAAACGTGCGGAATCGCCTTGATTCCGAGTAGCCAGATCGCTCGCAGCCGAGCTGACCCGGCGAGCTTCCCGTTCCGGTACATGGGCGCGTCCACGTACTCAGGCGCGTCAAGCCACTCGTGCGAGATCGAGAACCCGGCTTGGTCAGGTGGCTGTCCAGAGAAGCGAATCTGGGCCCCCTGTGGCGGGCGCATTCGCGCTACGTATTCGTGCGAGTCTGTGTCGATCACGAACGGTTCGCTTAGGCCCACCTCGTCTTCGAGCACACAAACTCCTCCGTCCACCGGAACGTGACTGAAGACCCAGACGTTGCCATCACTACGGACGCCGATCACCTCAGCAGGTTCGACGTTCTGTCCCTGGACGCGGATCTGTGCTCTTTGCGATAGTCCACGAAATGGACGCCGTGTCTCATCGACCTCGATTCGGATCGTTCCCGATTTGGACGTGAACTTCGAGTGGACTCTTGCCACCGCCACTTCCGAGACGGGGAGATCGATTCTCTGCGTAGGGATTGAAACGCCCACCGGCTCGTACCCAGGCAGCGCAAACTGCACAGTAATCAAGTCCGGAGCAGCGCCGCTCGAAAGGATCGGTACGAGTCGGACAATCGCTCCGGGATCGGAGCGATCCAGCGACCTGGCCGCGCTAATAGGATCACAGTACACGGCCGTCGCGTCGCTGACGATCGTCAGCGCCAGTCGGGGATCCGGGATGACCGGGAGCCCATCGCGATCGTCAACGATTCGAAAGGCGATGCGACGGGCACTGAAGAGCGTGAGCGCCATCGCCGCTTCGGATGGCATCGAGAATCGAACTCCTTGGTCCGAGAAATCCGCCGCCTGCAGAACCTGCGATCGTGCGGACGAAGAAAGCGATTGTAGGTGATCCGGCGAACCCGGGAGAGCGAATCGCGTCGGATCCAACACTCGAACGCGCCATGCGCCGGGCGACAGGCGGAGGCGGATCCTCCCGTCGGCCTCCGTCACCCACGGTGACGGATCAACGCTGCCGCTACCAAGACTTGAAAGCAGGTCGATGGCTTCTCCGACGCGTACCACACCCATGGGGACTCCCACTGCGGGAGCCCCAGTCTCATCAACCACGAGTATTTCAGTCGGAAGTCCGGGTGTCAGCCGGACGACAACTGGGCTTGCGGTTAGCTCGGCGACAATTGACGAAGTCACGAATCCCGACGCCCGAACTTCGATGAGAAGCCTCGACCAAGAGCCTTCCGCTCGGTGTAGGTCGGCGCTCCAGGTTCCGGATGAGTCGGTCTTAGCCTCCCCAAAGGACTTCGTTCGGGGCGAACTCCCGGAGTCGTCATTCACCGAGGAAATGAGAAGCAGGGCACCTTGGATCGGCGAGCCATCTTCGACCGAAACGACGATTACCTGAACTCTCGTACCGGCAGCCAGCGCTTCCGGATCCGGGGGCTTTGACTTGGCGCTCCCCATCAGAAAGGGCGCTGGTACGTCCTTCGAGTCACGCGCGGCGGTCTGGACAGGGCGATCGTGTGACGAAGTCGAGCGCGCTGGCGATTCCGGCACCACCTGCGTCGCGATCGGATACGCGACGACGAGCCCGAGAAGAGAGAAAAGCGCTCGACGCGCACCCGCTGAGAGGGTACGCGTCGGGCCACGCCGATCTATCGAGTCGGAATCGCCCACTACTGGCACCGGCACTTGCCGGTCTCGCCAGTAGGCGTCTCCGGGGGGGAGCCGGGCGGCGGTAGTACAGGTGACGTGTCGTACTTGCGGCATTTCAGGGCTCCGGTGCAGTAGCCGAAGCACCCCGCGCCCCGTGTGGTCCCGCTCGTGTTGGTAAACGTAACGGTGTCACACGCCATCCCGTCGGGGGAATCCCAGTGCACATACACAATGTTTCCGAGGGCATCCTTCTTGATGCACCCACACGTCGTCAACGTCACGGTCACCATCCCACCCTGACCGTTCGGGACTTGGGTGGTCTCCCCGGTGTTGACGGGCTTGCACTCGGCACCGACCGGCTGGGGGCAGTTACCGCCGCACGCAATCTCCGTGACGAGTTGGGGCAGGGGATTGCCGGGCAGGATCTTCCAACTGTACGTGTAGGACGTACCCGTGCACGTTGCGCCATTCGCGTGTGAGGACGCGCTGGCGATGCGTGTTGCTCCGAAAAGTGCGACCATTGCACCGACGGAAGTTAGGACCCAGCGCACCCACAACGGGGCGCGGGACTCCGATCGTGCGGCACCTCCGAACGACTTGAATTGCATGGAGGAAACCCTCGAACTCCCGACATCGGTCGGTGCGGGAGAGCCGACGATGCTGGCGACATGACAGCGGACGGCGCCGCTCTCCGCACTGAAAGGTAGCAGGTTCATTCTTGAAGTCAACTAGAGACTTCTCGTCCCCACAAGGACTTACGACGTGCAAGGACGTACGATGCTGGCGAGAGTCCGTCCGCTGGGTGTCTGGTACCGCTGGGTGTCTGGGATGAGGCCCGCGGGCCATCGTCCCGGCGGGGCCTTGGGGAACCGACCGACCGGTCTACTGGGCGAGGAGGCTCGAGGCGTTGGTCATGGCCCCCTCGATGACGTGGGCGTACCGGGATCTTCAGTCCCACCCAGCCGCCCATCTTGGCGACCACGTTGAGGGGGCCCCCCGGGCGATCAGTTCCGAGGCGAACCCGTGCCGAAGGGCGTGGAACGGTCGGTAGGGGATCTTCGCTGCCTAGCACAGGACCCGAAACTGTCGGGTGGCGTTCGGCCCGTCTCGACGGTCCGTCCCCTGGTCTTCCGAAACTTGAATAGGGCGTCGTGCAGGAAGGGGCCCATCGGGATCCGGTGGGAGAGCCCCACCTCGTTCCGGTGGACGATGATCGTGCGCCCATCTGTCAGCGCTGGCTGGTTTCCGCGTGATTCCGATGATCTGCGTGGCCCCCCGGGCCGGGTCTGGTTCCAGGAGGCAGGAACAACTGTATCTGGTTCCCTCCGAAGGGGTTACGAACGACTACGCCAAACGTCCAGGGGACCGCGGTGCCTGCCAGGGCGCCAGGCGGTCCGCGGAATGGCCGTCGGATCCAGGCGGAGCGTCGCCGTCGGCAACAGAAGGGATCGCTATGCCCCGCCGACCGCGGCCGCTACCGCATCCGCGGCCTGGCGCAGCCGCCCGCCGTCGGTGTGCAGGTACCGCAGGGTGACCACGCTCCCCGGCCGGTGGCCGAGGATCCGCCCGATCGTGGCCACGTCCGTCCCGGCCGCCGCCAGGAGCGTGGCCGCCGTGTGGCGGAGCTGGTGCCAGCCGCTGTGGGGGACCTCGGCCCGGTCCATGAGGCGGTGGAGCGCGTGGTAGAGGGACGAGTCGTCGTCGGGGATCCCGCGGCAGACCCGGCCCGACCGCTGGCGGTGGCGCTCCAGGACGTCCTTGAGCGGGGCCGAGATCGGGAGGCGGAGCCGCGTCCCCGTCTTGTGGCGGGGCCGGGCGATCAGGCCGGCGTCGAGGTCGACCTCCTTCCAGGTGATCGCGCGGAGGTCGGCGCGGGAGAGGCCCGCGAAGAGCGCCAGCGCGACGGGGACCTCGAGGTAGTGGCCCCGCGCGGCGTCGAGCAGGCGGCGGCACTGCTCGGCCGAGAGCGCCTCGCGGTGCTCGAGCGGGCGTGCGCGGGGCGGCTTGAAGTCGCCGACGAAGTCTCCGCACGCGTAGCCGACCGCGACGCACCACGCGATGAAGCGGCGGTAGACGCCGAGCGCCCCGCGGACCCGGGACGTGCCCCACTCGCGGTCGGCGAGCAGCCCCTCCAGCATGGCGCGGGACCACTTCGTCATGGGGCGGTCGGTCCACTCGGCCAAGAGCGGCTGGAACTTGTCCTCGGCGTGGTCGACCGTGCCCTGGCGGCGGCCCGAGACCTTGAGGTGCTTGAGGAACGCGTCGACCGCCTTCTTCGGGGTCGTGACGGCCGGCGCCCCACGCCGGAGGCCGCCGCGCCCTGCGCGCTCGGCCGCGAGTTGGAACTCGGCTTCCTTCTCCGTGACGGGACCGAGCGAACGGGAGCGTACGACGCCGTCGCGGCCGCCCTCCCGCCACTCGATGGCCCAGGTCGTGACGCCGGAAGACCGTTCGATGCGAGAGCGAAGCCAGGCCACGGGAAGACCTCCGTTGGACGCCCGAAACCTACCTCGGGCCTCCGACGGGAAATGCCTCAACTCATGCTGCTACATGGGGTTACGAGCCCGTTTCGAGATCCGGCGTCGAACGGGCGCGGATCGGGCGTCGATCGGGAGAATTGACTTGCGTGTCGCAGTGCGCGCGCCCGCCGCCGCGGTTCCTCTCGGCCGTCGGAACATGCACGTGACGGGCGTGCTCGCCGTGCGGAAGCCGAGCGCCGCGTAGAACCCGCGTGACGCGCCGAGCGCCTTCACGTAGATCGGCGCCGAGGGGAACGCCTGCTCGACGGCGTGCATCATGGCGGTCCCGACGCCTCGCCGCTGGAACGCCGGATGGACCACGAACTCTCCGAACATCGTCGTGAGGCAGCGGTCCGAGAACACCGACGCGTACCCCACGAGCAGCCCCGTCCGTGTGCGGGCGCAGATCCTGGCCGTGTAGGCCGCGATCGACGAACGGAGCGTCTTGAGCGCGTGCTGGCCCCAGCCGAGCGCGACGAAGAGCGCGTTGAGCTCCGACGCCTCGGGGCGCGCGATCGTGACGACGACCGCGGCGCGAGGGGTTCGAGAGCGCCGCTGCGGCAAGGGGCATGACCTCCGGTGCGTGGCCCGACGCTACCCCGGGGCGGTGACAGCCGTAACGCGCTGGAACCACGGCGCTTGCGCGTGCCGTGACCCCCGGTGTGCCCCCTCCCGTACCGGCACCTACGGGGCGTCCTCGCGGCCTGCGTCGCGGAAACGGGCGTCGATCCGGCGTGGAACGGGCGTGGATCGGGGAGGTTGTCTCGTCCGTACCAGCACATGTGCTGGGACGGACCGCTCCCTACGTCCGCGGCGCGAAAACGCGCGAAAACGGGAAACGCCGTAAACCACGCCCCAATGGGGGTTTACGTGCGAAGAAAGTGGCGGGAGTGGCGGGACTCGAACCCGTGACCTCCGGCTTGACAGGCCGGAAGCCGCGGGTCGTCCGGCGACTCGCCGCACGCTCGCCCGTCGGGTGCCGCCCTGAATCCGCGATCACGCCCGAAGAACAAGCGAGCGTTGCGACAGCCCCGCCGGCGCAGACCGGCGGAGCAAAATGGTGGAGGCGGGGGGAATCGAACCCCCGTCCCGGAGCGGGCCGTGGCGAGCGACTACGCGCGTAGTCCGCAAACGATGTCGCCCTGGGGACGCCTACGGACGGGCTCCTCCCAGGACCAGCCAGAGATGTCTCACTCCCCGTCCGTCCGGCGGCAAACGGAGAGCCAGCCCACAAATGACGGACCGACCCACCCCGTGGGCGAGGGCGGGGATCCGTCGTGCTTAGTTGTTCAGACTAGGCAGCGAGAGCAAGGTTGCTGTTGGCAACTTGTGTTTCCGGGGCGGATTTACGAGGGATGACCCGGAGTCCTCGGCGCGCCTCCCGACACGACGCATCGACCGGTCGAGTCCATTCGCCCCCAAGCGAGATGCCCTGGGGAGGAAACGACCGCGGTGCAGGAACGGCGACCCGATGGGGAGAAAGAGCGGCGAGCCCGAAGGCTCGGGTGCAGTCTATCGACGATCCCGGGGGACGCGGGGTTCCGCCGCCCCGGGACGGCCGCGCCGGCCTACCGCCGACGCGCTGCGCGCCGGGCCTCTCGGTCGGCCTCCCGGGCCTTGATGTCGTCGCGCTTGTCCTCGTGCCGCTTGCCCCGGCCAACGCCCAACTCGACCTTCACGCGGGAGCCCAGGAAGTAGAGCGACAGCGGGACCATCGTCGTGCCAGCACCCGCCAGGATCGTCTCGAGTTTGCGGATCTCGCGACGGTGCAAGAGGCACTTCCGCGTGCGCGTCGGCTCGTGATTGCGGTAGGAGGCCTGGGGGAGCGGGTTGATGTGGACCCCGTAGAGCCAGATCTCGCCGCGGTCGAACCGCGCGTAGCCGTCCTGCAGGCTCGGCGTGGCATTGCGGAGCGACTTCACCTCGCTCCCCTGGAGCACGAGCCCGGCCTCGACCGTCAACTCGATCGCGTAATCGTGCCGGGCCTTCCGGTTCGTCGCGACGGTGACACGCTCCCGCTTCTCGACCGGGGGCTTCCCCGGGCGGCGGGCGTCGGAACCGGGGGCGCGGGGCGGGGACACCCGGGTATCCTACGCCGCCCCGATGCGCCTGCCCCCCGCCGTGCTCCTGCTGGTGCTGCTCCTGGTGCCCGCGACGGGTTGCGCCCGTCCGAGCGGCAGCACGTCGGACCCCGCGACGCCGCCCCGACGGCGGACCGAAGGGCCGCGCACCCTCCCCTTCGCCGGGGAGGATCCCTCGCTCCGCGGGTGGGTCAAGGTGGACGATCTCCTGTGGGTGCGCGTCGAGGACGAGGACGCGTTCCGCCGAGGTCTGCTGCGCTGCGGCACCGCCCATCTCCCGTTCGACGAGGCCGACCGCATCCAGAAGACCCCCGAGGACGGCTACGTCCTGCGGACCGACCACGCCGTCCTACGCACGAACGTCGCGTTCTGCCGGGCCGCCGCGCTGGCGAAGGAGGTCGAGCGACACGTCGCCCGCGTGCTCGACGTCTTCGGCGGTCCCCTCGACCTGCGCTTTCCGGCCGACCCCCTCCGCATCGTCGTGGCGGCGCGCCGCACGGAATTCGAGGCGGCGCTCTCCGCCCGCATGGCCGAGCCGCCGCCGTGGGGGGCGTTCTACCAAGCGGCCGACGGGACGGTGTACGCCTGCGACGAGCCGCTCGCCGTGGGCGGGCTCTCCGTGATCGCCGACCTGCGCCACGAGACCACCCACGCCGTCCTCGACCTCGGTCGGCCCGACCACGGTCGCGAGCGCATGTTCCGCCGCGCCCACTTCTGGATCTGGGAGGCCGCGGCGATGTGGACCGAGGGCCTCGGCGACCCGCCCCGCGCGCGCGAGGGCGCGGAACGCTTCGCGCGCTTCCGCCGCCGCGCTGCCTGGGGCGACGTCACGCCGCTCGACGACCTCTTCGCGCTCGGCCAGGAGGGGTTCCTCGGCCGCCACTACGACCAGACCGCGACGCTCTTCGCGTGGCTGTGGGACCTCGACGGCGGGGCCCTGCGGCCCGGCCTCCTCGCGCTCCTCGTCCGCGTGATGGACGGGCGCGCGGAGCGCGAGGACTTCCCGCGGCTCGTGGGCCGCTCCGTGGCGGACCTGGAGACGCGCTTCAAGGCGTCGCTCGGAGGCTGACCGTGCGCACCGTCACGTTGCGGCCGGGGCGGAGCAAGCCGCTGTGGCACGGTCACCCCTGGGTCTTCGCCGACACGGTGGCAACCGTCGAGGACGGGATCGACGACTGGGTCCGCGTGGCCGACGCGAACGGAAAGACGATCGGGCGGGGCTGGCTCTCGGAGAGCTCCGCGATCCGCGTGCGCATCGTCGAGGTCGGGCCCGACGGCGCGCCCGAGGACGACGTCGTGGCGCGGCGCATCGAGGCGGCCGTCGCGCTGCGCCGCCGGCTCTGTCCCGAGGGCGGCCCGACCGACGCCTACCGCCTCGTCCACGGCGAGGGCGACGGCCTGCCGGGGCTGGTGGTGGACCGGTTCGGCCCGGTGCTCGTCGCGCAGTTCGCGACGAAGCCGCTCGTCCGCCGACGCGAGGCCCTGGCGCGGGCGCTCCTCGCCGCGACCGGGGCGCGCGCCCTCGTGGCGCGGGCCGGCGGCAAGGAGGACGAGGAGGGGATCGCCGCCGACGACGTGGCCTTCGCGCTCGGCGACCCGCCGACGCAGCCGGTCTTCGTGCGCGAGGATGGGGTCCTCCTCGAGGTGGACGTGCGGCAGGGGCAGAAGACGGGGCACTACGCCGACCAGCGCGAGAACCGGCGCCTCGTGGCCGAGGTGGCCGGCGGCGGCCGCGTGCTCGATCTCTTCGCGGGCACGTGCGGCTTCGCCGTCCGCGCCCTGAAGGCCGGGGCCGCGTCGGCCGAGGCGGTGGACGCGTCGGGCGGGGCGCTCGCGGCGGGGACGCGCAACGCGGCGCGCAACGGCGTCGGCGCGGGCCTCGCGGTCGTGGAGGCCGACGTCGGTGAGCGACTCGACGCGCACGCGCGCGCCAAGACGTCGTTCGACGTCGTGGTGTGCGACCCGCCGCGGTTCGCGCCGACGAAGGCGTCGCTCGACCGCGCGCTGCGCGCGTACCAGGCGGTGCACGGCAAGGCCCTCGCCCGCACGACGCCGGGCGGCTTCGCCGCGCTCTTCTCGTGCTCGGGCGCCGTGGACACGGAGACCCTGGCGGAGACGGTCCGCGCGGCGCTGCGCGACGTGAACCGGCGCGCCACCGTGTTGCGGGTTCTGTCGGCCGGGCCCGACCATCCGGTGGCGCTGGCGGCGCCCGAGGGCCGCTACCTCAAGGGCTTCCTGCTACGGGTGGACGCGTGATCTCGCCGCCGGCCGCGGACGCGATCCGCAAGGTCGTGGGCTACACGCTCGCGGTCGTGCTGACGGTGCTGCTGTTCCGGGTCCTCGGCCGCACGGCGAACGGACGCCAGACCTTGACCGACGTGGACCTGGTCGCGCTGGCCGCGCTGACGACCGTCGCGATCCTCTGGGTCCGTGCCGCGAAGCGCGTGCGTCGCGGCGCACCGCCGCCCGGGCCCGACGACCCGCCGATCCTGTAGCGCGAACGCGGCGGCGAAGCCCGTTCGACGTGCCGGCCGACCCGCGACTAGTAGCCGATGATCTTGGCGGAGGCTTCATCGAGGCGGAAGATCGAGAGGAGGATGCCTTGGTCCTTCGTCTCGACGGCGCGGAACGTCCCGCGGACCTCGATCGGTTCGCTGGTGTTCGGCAGTCCGCGCTCGCCCTTGCGCAGCGTCACGTGCACCTGGCCGTTGATCCCGGTGGGCATGCCGAAGCAGCACGACATGTGGTTCGGGACGACGCAGAACTCGTGGATGTCGTCCCACTCGGCGATCGGCAGGAGGAAGCCGCGGAGGACGACGGCCTTGCTCTCGAGGGCCTTCACTGGGTCGGGGAGCCCCGCGAGGCCGGGTTGGTACTCGTAGGCGTTGAGCACGGCCCAGTCGACCGCGTCCTTCGACGGCGCCGCCGCCTTGCCGGCGAAGACGACGTTGCCGAGGCCCGGCGCGCCGGGCCTCGCATCGGCGGCGTTGCCGGCGTGGACCCACGCGGTTGCCAACCCGAGAGCTGCGACGACGGTGGCGACGAGGACGAAGAGACGATCCATCCCAGCAGTCTACCCCGGTCGGCCGGCCGGCGCGGAGGTCCCGGGGGCAACCGTCCCGTGGCGGGGGTCCGGCACGATCCCCGGGTCCTCGTGCCGGTGGGGCTCGTGGGGGTCCTGGGGGCCGTGCGCGGCGTGTCCGTGTCCGAGTCCGAGCCACTCGGCGACGACGCCCATCCCCAGCACGAGGGCGATGCCGAGGAGGAACGCGATCGCGGTCCGCCGGCTCGACTGCCGCTGCGTCTCGGGCACGAGGTTGCTCGCGGCGACGTAGAGGAACGTGCCCGACGAGATGCCGAGCAACGCGGGGAGCGCGACGGCGTGCAGTTCCTGCGACACGAAACCGGCGGTGATCGCGCCCACGGGCGTGATCAGGCTGTCGATGAGCGTCCACGTCATCGCCCGCTTCCGGGACATGCCCGTGTGGAGCAGGATCGCCAGCGTGTACGCGCCCTCGGGAAGTTGGTGGGCGAAGACCGCGCCGGTCACCACGCGCCCGGTGGCGTCGTCGGCCACGAAGCCCGCGCCCACGGCGACGCCGTCGAAGAAGGAGTGAATCAGGATGCCGGCCAGGGCCAGCGCGCCGATGGGGTGCAGATGGGTCGGACCGCCGCTGCACGCGTGGAACGACACGAGGTTGTAGAGCAGATAGAAGGCCGCGAAGCCGCCGAGGGCCCACAGGGGTGCGCTCGTCGGCGCGACGAGCACGGCCTCGGGGAAGAGGTGCGTGATCGCCGTGGTCGCCATGGCGCCCGCGGCCAGGGAGATCGCGACGAGGGACCAGCGGCGGACCCACGTCTCCCGCCAGAGCACGAGGCCCGCGCCGGCAAAGTTCGCGAGGCCCGCGACGAAGCCGAAGATCGTCACCTGGAGGAGCATCAAGCCCCACACGCGTGGCCGTCGCGCGCCGAGCCCGTGCCGGCGATGCGGTGGCCGCAGCGCTCGCACGCGACCGACCGCGCGAAGCAGGGGGTGCAGAAGAAGTCGCCGTACGCGAGGAACGTCTTGAGCCGCGCGATCTCGCGCAGCAGGCCCCCACGCTCGGCGTGCAGCGGGTCGACGTCGGCGACGACGGGCGACTCGCGGCCGCAGTCGCCGCAGCGCGCACGGGGGAGCAGATGCAGGTGGCGACCGCCCGGCCGTTCGACGTGCATGCGCGACCGCGTCCCGGTCCCGGCACAGAGGGGGCAGGTCTCCTCGAGGCGCGCGCGGAGCGCCGCGCGGATGAACTCGCTCTTGTTCGGTAGGCCGTCGAGCAGGGCCGCCGTCTCGTCGTCGATCTTCAGAGCGACGAGCGAGCGCTTCCGCATGCGGGCACGGGGCATGGAACCCTCCGGTGCCGAGAATCTAACGACGTCATACCCGGCTGTCCCCGATTCGCCCGCCCGCCCGCCCGGCCGCCACGGCCCGGACCGGGACGGGCCTCGCGTCCCGGTCGGCCCACCGCACCTCGCCGCAGACCCCGCCGCAGACCCCGCCACCGGCCCGCCCGTCCGTACCAGAAGTAGACGTCGAGGTACGACCCGTACGGGTCGGTGGCCGGCCCGACGACCTCGGAGCGCGGCCTCGACCTCGTAGCCGACGATCCAGCCGCGGAAGAGGCCCGGCAGCCGATCCACGTCGAAGTCGTAGTCGGTGTTGTCGATGTCCATGTCGCCGTTCACGTAGGTCGCCGGGCGGACGTCGACCTGGATGTCGGGGGCGGAGACGAAGCCGCCCGTGACGACGAGCGCGTAGGGCTTGCCCTCCACGTCGTCGACGACGGAACCGGCGTCGAGTTCGAGCGTGGCGTTGAAATTGCCCACCCAGCCGCGCACGGGGTCCTCGACGGTCGCGAGGTCCACGTCGCCGTCGCCGACGATGCCGTCCTGGAAGAGGTGGAACGCGGTCGCGAACGGCGCGCCGACGGCGTTCCGCCCGCCGGCGACGAGGACGCGCCCATCGGGCAGCCACGTGGCCGTGGCGTCGCTCCGCGGCGTGCCCATCGGCGGGGCGGCCGCGAACGGCGCCGTGGACGCGACGAACACCTCGCACGACGCGAAAGCGACGCCGCCCGCGTCTTCGCCGCCGACGACGAGGACCGTCCCGTCGCCGAGGACCGTCGCCCTCGCGCGGGCGCGCGCGACGGTCAAGGAACCGGGCCGCACGACCGCGTTGGTGGACGACGTGGCGCTGAGGTCGTACACCTCGGAGGTCGCGAGCGGCACGCCCGCGGTCCCGATCCCGCCCACGATCAGCAGGTCGCCGTTGCCGAGCGTCGCCATCGCGTGGGCCGCGCGGGCGTCGTTCAGCGCACGCGGGACGATGCCCGGCGCGTCCGCGGTGGTCGCGTCACCGCCGGAGCCGCGGCAGCCGGCGAGTCCGGGGAGGAGCGGAAGGAAGCGGACGAGGGCGAGCGCGCCGCGCCGCGGCGCGCGGCGCAAGGCGAGCACCGTTGAGGACGCACGGGACGCTCCGAACCAGCCCACCCACGACCATTCAAGCCGACGGAGGCGGGGGCGGGGGACGACCGAGCGCGAAGGGGAGGGGGGGGCCGACGGTGACACCGCGGGCCGAGAGGCGGCTCGAGAGCGGCAGGACCTCGACGCCCCGCGTCACGGCGTCCGTGAGGGCGGCCGCGTAGGCCGGGTCGATCTCCCAGGCCGGTCGGAATCGGTCCACGTCCGGTCGGTGGACGAAAAAGACGAGGACGGCGCGGTCGCCCGCCTCGACGCGCTCCGCGAGATCCTCGAGGTGCTTACGGCCGCGCTCGGTGGGGCTGTCCGGGAACCGGCACTCGGTCCCGACCGCCATGGACGAGTTCTTCACCTCCACCCAGCACCGCCGGCCGCCGTCGGACAACAGGAGGTCGATGCGCGAGCGACGGTCTCGACCGTAGGGGACTTCGCGTCGGTGGGTCGGGTACCCGCGCAGAGCCTCCACCCCGTCGCGCGCCACCGCTGCCGCGACGGCGCGGTTCGGGACCGCGGTGTTCACGCCCACCCAGCCGCGGCCCATGTCGATCTGTTCCCACGTCCAGCGCACGACGCGCGTCGGCGAGCCGGAGTCGGAGCAGCGCACCGGTCGGCCGCGCTCGAGGCAGGTCCGCATGGACCCGGAGTTGGCGCAGTGCGCCGTGAGGACGGTCCCCTCGGGCAGCGCGACGTCGACGAGGAAACGGTCGCGCCGGCCGACGAGGACGCCGTCGCGCAACGGGCTCGGGTAGCGCGCGTCCTCCGCGGGGCGGCTCACGCGGCGGTGAGCTCGCGGATCCGTAGGAGGCGACGCACGGCCCGGGCCACGAGGAGGACCGCGCCGAGGAGGCACACGACGAAGCCGACGCGGAGCAGCAGGTCGGCGAACGTCCGCGCCTGGGCCTCCGTCAGCCCGGCCCCCGACGGGATGCGGACCAGCTCCGCGCGCGTCATCACGAGCACCGCGACGAGCGCCGCGGCGAGCGACGCGGCCGCGTCCACGACGAGGCTCGCGATCCGCTCCCCGCCAGCGGCGAGCAGGAGGAGGTTGCGCACCGCGAAGAGCACGAGGGCCACGTCGAGGACGGGGACGAGCCCGAGCATCTCCGGCGAGAGGATCGGCGCGCGCTGCTCGCCGGTCCCGAGCGCGAAGAGTGCGTCGCGGAATCCGGGCACGTTCACGAGGAGCCCGATGAGCCCGAGCAGCACGAGCGCGAGGACCGCGTCGCGCCGCGTGCCGGGCATCTCGAGCCGCAGCCGGTGGAGCAGCGACGGGACGCGGTCGCGTCCGAGGAGCGCCAGCGTGACCGCGACGAGGCCCACGTCGGTGAAGAAGATGCCGAGCACGCCGAACCCGGTCGCGAGGGGCGATTCCATGGGCAGCGCGCCCACGATCCCCGGGACGAACGCGGTGCCCGCGCCGGCGAGAGTGAGCACGATCGCCAGGACGAGGTGGGCCGCAAACACGAGCGGCACGAGCCGACCGAACGCGACGCGGCGCGCCACGTCGCCCGACACCGTCTCGCCCGTGAGCGCCGCCGCGAGCCGTTCCGGCGGGCCGAGGGCCGCGAGCGCGCGGTCCACCGCGCCGGGCGCGTCGGCCCCGCCCTCGAGCTCGACGCGGTCCTCGATCAGCGCAGAAACCTCGGTGAGCACCGACGCGGCCTGCCGGGTCGGCAAGACGTCGCGCAGGCGCTCGAGGTACGCCGCGATCCGTGCGCGGGGGATGGGGGCGGTGCTCATGGGGTCCTCCCGACGACCTGGTCCGTGGCGTCCCGCACCCGCCGCCACGCCTCGAGGAGTTCGGTCCGCACACGGCGCCCGTCCTTGGAGAGCCGGTAGTACTTCCGGGGCCGGGCGCGGCTCGTGTCCCACGTGGCCTCGAGGGCCCCTTGCTCCTCGAACCGGCGCAGGATGGGGTAGAGCGTGCCTTCCTCGGTCGCGAAGCCCGCTTCGCCCAGCATCCGCACGAGCTCGTAGCCGTACCGCGGCTCCTCGAGGAGCGACAGTGCGACGAGTTGCAGCACCCCGCGGCGGAGCTCGGCTTCGGTCCGCGGGTCCTTCGGCGGGGGGGGCAGGGGCTCGGTCATCCGGTCGGGAGAGCATACCCAGCGCCGCCGAGGAATCGGAGCGCCCAGGGTTCGGCGGCGCCGGGCGGGTTCCGCCGTACGATGCCGGACATGGTCCGGACGATCCTCGCCATTGCCTTGGGGGCGCTCCTCGCGTCGGCGGCGGCGCCCGCGGCCCGAGCCGACGACGCGCCTGTCGCGCCCCACCCGACCCCGACGGCCCGGACGGCGGCCCTGATCGAGCAGCTCGACGCCACGTTCCTCGCCGACCGCGAGGCGGCCGTCGCCGACCTCGTCGAGCTCGGCGCGGCGGCGCGCCCGGCCGTCGTCGCCGCGTTCCGGGACCCGAAGACCCGGCGTCGGGACGAGCTGGCCCGGGTCCTCGCCGCGGACGGGGGACGCGAGGCCCTGGACGCGCTGCTCGACGTCCTCCCGACCGTCGCGGACGACCTCGCGACCGAGCGTGCCATCCAGCGCTCGCTCGTGGACCACGCAGAGCGCGTGACCGACGCCGTGCTCGCCTACCGCGACGACCGCGGCGAGGTGCCGGCGTCGGTCGCCGTCGTGGGGGCGATGCTCGTGCGTGCGCGCGTCGAGGCGCGGTTCCTCTCGCGCAAGTCCGCGTCGGGCAGCACCGGGTCCTATCCAGGCCAGTTCGATCTCCTCCTCCCGGACCGACGCGTTGCCGTGGAGATCTGCCTCGACGTCCTGCGCGACCGTGCGACGAAGGTGCCCGGCGTCCACCCGGTCGGCACCTACCGCTTCCTACGTCCGCCCGCATTCCTCGCGGACCGGCTCGAGCTGCAGAGCATGGCCATCCACGCGCTCGCCGAATTGACCGTGGAGGACGACCGCGACGTCCTCGACGCGCTCGAGGGGACCTACGTCGAACTCGACCGGGTCGTGCGCGAGGACGGCCGTTTCGCGCGGATGACGGAGGCCGCGCTCGCCGACGGCGTCCTCTCGGTGCTGGTACGGCGGCGGCCGGCGGGGCTCGTGCGGCGCGAGTTGGTGGAGCCGTTCGCGCGCCGCGGGATGGTGCCGACGTGGAAGGAGCGGGCCGAGGCGCTCATCACCGAGCTGGCCGGCGGGTCGGACACGATCAGCGACGCCGCGCAACTCGCGCTGCAGATCGGGCGGTTCGACCGCGCGGTGGACATCTACAAGCGGGCGCTGCGCGTCTCCCGCGGCGGGATCACGCACTACAACCTGGCCTGCGCCTACGCCCGCTGGTCGCGGGAACCGCGCCCGAACGACGACCCCGACGCGCTCCGCGAGCGCGCCATGGAGGAGATCGAGCTGGCGAACGCGGCCGGGTACCTCGACTGGGTCTGGATGGGGGAGGACCGCGACCTCGACCCGATCCGTTCCCACCCGCGCTTCGGCGCGCTCGTCGAGCGGATGAAGCGCGCGTTCGTCATGCCCAAGGCCCGGCCCGCCGCGCCGCCCCCCGACGACGAAGACCCGCCGCGCTGAGAGGTTGTGAAGGAATCGAAGATTCCGTCACAGCCGCGAAGCGCGGACCCGCAGGGGCCGCGCGCCGAGCGGGTTTCCGGGGGGCTTGGCCCGCCGGAAACCGAGCGAAGGCGATTTCTTCACGAGTTCTGAGTGGCTGGGAAGGAATCGAAGATTCCGTCACAGCCGCGAAGCGCGGCCCCGCGGGTCCGCGCAACCGCCGTCGCGGTCAGCGGAGCGCGCGGATCGCGAGCTGCGAGAGCACGATCGCGGCCCACGCCGCGGCGATCGCGCCGAGCGCGAGGACCCACGACGAGCCCGGCGCCGCGCCGCCCACCAGGACCGCGTCGAGCCAGTAGAGCCCGAGCAGCATCTCGAGGACCTGCCGTTTGACGGGGCCCTTGCGCGGCACGCGGTCGAACACCGCCGACAACACGACCGGGAACGCGAAGAGCGGCGTGAACGCGACGCCGCCCGCGCCCACGAGCGCCAGCGCCCCCCCGCCGCCGAAGGCCACGACGGTCGCGGCCCGCCCGACGAGCCGCGTCCGGGCCTCGCGTGCCGGTCGGTCCTCCGCCGTCGAGAGGTAGGTGACGCCCGCCGAGTACGCCCCGACGAGCAGTGGGGCGAGCAACGCGAGGGGCGACGCGAGGCCCGCCGCCACGAGCGGCACGACGCCCGTGGCGGCGTTGCTCGCGCGCACGAGGCCCATCGCGAGCGCGCCCGGCACGGCCCGTCGCTTCGCGCCGCCGTCGTAGAGCGCCGCCGCCCCGAGGGCCGCGAGGACCGCGACGCGCGACCCCGCGGGCCCGCCGCCGAGAGCCGCCGCGCCCGCAGCCAGGACGACCACGAGCGCGAGCGCCGCCCCGGGCGCGATCCGCCCCGCAGGGAGCGGCCGGTCCGGGTGGAGCGTGCGGTCGCGTCCCCGGTCGGCGAGATCGTTGCCCGCCATCCCGGCGAAGTAGACGAGCACCGACGTCGCCGCGAGGAGCAGCGCGTCGGGCGCCGCGAGGGCCGGCGCGCCGTCCCCGAGGCCGGGGCCCCGCGCCAACGCCGCGCACGCGACGACGTCGAACGCCGCCGTGAGGCCGAGCGGCGCACGGACGAGCCGCAGCCAGTCCTTCGCGCTAGCCACCGAAGAGGTTCGTGACGTCGTTCTTGAGCGCGAAGACCATCAGCAGCATCAGGAGGGCGAACCCGGCCAGTTGCATCCGGCCGATGGCGGCGTCGGAGAGGCGCTTGCGCCGGACGGCCTCGATGAGGAGGAACATCATGGTCCCGCCGTCCAGCACCGGGATCGGCAGCACGTTGAGGACCGCGAGGTTCACGCTGATGAACGCGAGGAACACGAGGAACGCCGACAGGCCCACGCTCGCGGCGCTCGACGAGATCGTCGCGATCGTGACGGGGCCCGAGACGTTCTTGGAGAACGAGATGTCGCCGGTGAAGAACCGCGCGATCGTGCGGAAGACGTTGCGGATCTCCGAGACCGTGCGCTTGAGGCCGAGCCCGAGCGCGTCGGCCGCCCCCTCCACGGGGACCATCGTCAGCGCGTTGGCGCCCTGGATCGACGGCTTGCCCGTGCCCGCGTCCACGACGCGGCGCGGCGTCACCTCGAGGGTGCGCGGGGGCGCGTCCCCGGTCCGCACCGCCACCGAGACGGGGGTCCCGTCGAGCGACTTGCCGGCGGCGAGGAGCTCGTCCCACGTCGTCACGTTCCGTCCGCCGATGGACACGATCGTGTCGCCCGGGAGGATGCCCGCGACGGCGGCGGGGCTCTCGCCGCCGGGCAGTTCGCTGCCCGCGAGGGCGAGCCGCAAGGGCGCGCCCTTCGCCGGCGGCGCGGTGCCCGCGAGCGCGAGGTCGCCGACGAACGCCGCGACCGCGGCCGCGTCGGCGAGCGCCACCTGCAGCGGCGTCTCGACGCCCGCGCGGCGGACCGTCAACTGGGCGACGGCGTCGCGCACCCACAGGTCGGCGCGCGTGCGCACGGGCGCCCCGTCGGCCGCGACCAACTCGTCGCCGACCGCGAGGCCCGCGGCCTTCGCCGCGCCGCGGACGGCCACGACGACCGGGGCCGCGTACGGCGAGACGCCGAGCTTGAACGGCCCCGACCGCGCCTCGGTGCCGGCGGGGCGCAGCGGGACCGTGACGCGCTGGCCCGCCGGGCCTTCGACGACCACCGCGATCAGCCGCGCCTCGGCCGCGGCCTCGAGCGCGGAGAACGCCGCCCGTCCCCCGACCACGCGACGCCCGTGCACCACGGCCACGTCGGTGGCCCCGAGCCGGAGTTCCGTGCCGTCGGCGCCGCGCAGCGTCAGCTCCGACACGGGGTAGATCTTGAGGCCCTGGAACTCGCTGCTCGCGTCGCGCGTGGGCGCGAGGCGGACCGTCACGGGCCGGCCGTCGCGCTCGAGCTCGAGCGTGGCCTCCTCGCCGCGGGGCGCGAGGACGACCTCCTGCTTGAGGTCGGAGAACGTGCGCAGCCGCTGGCCGTCGTACGCCACGAGCCGATCGCCCGACTGCACGCCCGCCGCCCACGCCGGCCCGCCCGGGATCACGTCGCCGACGACGGCCGGCGTATCCTTGTAGCCGATGCCGTACGCGACCGTGAGGCAGACGATCGCGGCGATCACGTTCATCACCACGCCGGCCACGGCGATGAGGAAGCGCTGGGGGATCGTCTTTCCGGGGAACTCGTCGGGCAGGGGCGGCCGCCCCTCGCCGAGGCCGCTCGTCGCGCTGCCGTCGCCACCGATCTCGCCGGCCATCTTCACGTAGCCGCCCAGCGGGATCGCGGCGATGCGCACGTCCATGGCGCCGGCGGCGGGGTCGGTCTGCCGCGCCCCGAGGGTGAAGCGGCGCTTGCCGCCCTTCGCCCGCTCCCAGCCGAAGAGGCGGGGCCCGAAGCCGATGGCGAACGTCTCGACGCGCGTGCCCGTCGCCTTGCAGGCGAGGAAGTGACCGAGCTCGTGCACGAAGATCAGCGCGCTGATCCCGAGCACCGCGTAGACGGCGGAAAGGATGGAGTGGTCGGCGCCCGTCAGGTTCAGGGCGAGGGCGCCGGCCACGGCGTACGTCAACGGGACCATGCGGCGGCAACCTCCTCCCGCGCCCAGGCGTCCGTGCGGACGAGGTCCTCGAGCGTGGGGTGTTCGACGAAAGGGTGGGCGTGGAGCGCGTCGGCGCAGGCCGACGCGATGCGCGGGAACGGCAGCGCCCCCGCGAGGAAGCGGGCGACGGCGACTTCGTCGGCGGCGTTCAGCGCGGCGCCGGCGGTCCCGCCGCGGCGGGCGGCCTCGAAACCGAGGTCGAGGCCGGGGAAGGCCTCGCGGTCGGGCGCGAGGAACGTGAGCTGGCGGTAGTCCCGCACGTCGAACGACGGGCGGGCGGCCGGGAGGCGGTCGGGGAAGCCCAGCGCGTAGCGGATCGGGGTCCGCATGTCGGGCGGGCCCATCTGCGCGACGACGCTGCCGTCCACGAACTCCACCATGCTGTGCACGATCGACTGCGGGTGGACGACGACCTCGATGCGGTCGGCCGGAACGTCGAAGAGCCAGCGGGCCTCCACGACCTCGAGCGCCTTGTTCACGAGGGTCGCGCTGTCCACGGTGATCCGCGGGCCCATGGTCCAGGTCGGGTGCTTGAGGGCCTCGGCCGGGGTCACGCGCGCGAGGCGGGCGGCGTCGGCGCCGAGGAACGGGCCGCCCGACGCCGTCAGGATCAGGCGCCGCACCTCGTCGCGCCGGCCGGCGCGCAGGCACTGGTGGATCGCGCAGTGCTCGCTGTCCACCGGGACGATCTCGGCACCGCCGCGGGCCGCGGTCGCGGTGAGGAGCGGCCCCGCGACGACCATCGACTCCTTGTTCGCCAGCGCGAGCCGCTTGCCGAGCGCGGCCGCGCGCAGGCTCGACGCGAGGCCCGCGGCGCCCGTGATCCCCTGGAGGACCACGTCGACCCCGGCCTCGTCCACGAGCGACAACACGCCGGCCTCGCCGACGCGCAACTCCGGATCGCCCGGACGCAACCTCGGCCGCAGCGCCGCGGCGGCCGCCTCGTCGACGAGCGCGATGACGGGGGCGCGCAGCCGGCGCGCCAGCGCGAGGACCTCGGGCCCGCGGCGGTGTGACGCGAGGCCCCGGACGCGGAAGCGATCCGCGTGGGCCTCGAGCACGTCGGCGGCCTGGGTGCCGATGCTCCCGGTCGCTCCGAGGACGACGACGCCGGTCACGGGCGGGCGGTTCCTCGGAGGGTGCAGGGGGCGGCGGAGGGAGCACCGGCGGTCATGGGGCACAGCGTACCGGCCCCGTCGGGGGAACCCCGCCCGTTGTCGGGCCCCGCATGGGGGCATAAGGCGGTCGGGGGGGGCCGGCGGACGGGGTCCGACGGGGGGATCCCGTAGGCTCTCCCGGCCGGGCGGCCGCCCGGGCGCCGGAGGCTCACGTGGCCAAGCTCACCTACCAGGACGCCGGCGTCGACGTGAAGGGCAAGGCGGCCCTGCTCACGGGCATCGCCGCCGCCGTACGCTCGACGTTCACCGACCGGGTCTGCAACGAGCCGGGGTCGTTCGCCGGCATGTTCCGCGCTTCGTTCCCCGGCATGACCGACCCGGTGCTCGTCGCGACGAACGACGGCGTCGGCACGAAGACGAAGATCGCGCGCCGCGTCGGCAGCCACCGCGGGATCGGCGCCGACATCGTGAACCACTGCATCAACGACGCGCTGGTGCAGGGCGCCGAGCCGCTCTTCTTCCTCGACTACTTCGCGTCGGCAAAGCTCGACCGCCCGACGTTCGAGGCCGTGATCGAGGGGGCGGCCGAGGCCTGCCGCGCGGAGGGGATCGCCCTCCTCGGCGGCGAGACCGCCGAGATGCCCGACGTCTACGTCGAGGGCGAGTACGACTTCGCGGGGTTCCTCGTCGGCGTCGTCGACCGCGCGCGGGCGTGGCCGAAGGGCGTGGGGGTCGGGGACGTGCTCGTCGGCGTCGGCTCGAACGGCCTGCACACGAACGGGTTCTCGCTCGTCAACCGCCTGGCCGACCGCGGCGACCTCGACCTGGCGTCCGACCCGGGCGACCTCGGCGCCACGCTCGGCGCGGCCCTGCTCGCGCCGCACCGCCCGTACCGCAAGCCGATCCTCGAGCTCCGCGAGCGGGTCCCGGTCCACGGCCTCGCCCACATCACCGGCGGCTCGTTCAAGAAGAACCTCCCGCGGGTGCTGCCCGACGGCGTCGGCGCCGAGGTCGACCTCCGCGCGTGGACGCCGCCCCCGCTCTTCCGCCACCTCGCGGCGAAGGCCGGACTGTCGGGCGAGGAGCCGTACGAGTTCCTGAACATGGGCTGCGGCCTGATCGTGATCGTGCCGGCGACGGAGGCGACGCGCGCCGTCGAGGTGCTCACGTCGCTCGGCGAGCGGGCGTGGGTGGCGGGTCGCCTCGTGCCCGGAGCGGGCGTCCGGTACGCCTGACGGGCGACGCGACGAGGCCCCGGAGCTGCGGGACGACTCGATCAGCGCGGGGGCGTCGCTTGCGTCGCCGCCGCGGGCGTGCGGGTGGGCCGCCAGATGGGGCCGTCCTCGTGGCCGCCGCGCTCGTCGTTCCCGCGGAGCTCGCGGAGGGGCGGGAGCGTCGTCGGGTCGCGGTCGGCCTCGTTGACGCCTTCCGCGGTGAACGCATACCCGGCGGCGTCCACGTAGAAGGACCGCAACGCACGGGCGTCGCCCGGGACCGGTCGCGCGACCGCCGCGTACGCGACGGCGGCGAGCTTCGGGTCGGGGGGCGCGCCGCCGCGCACGAACTCCCGCTCGCCCGAGGGCAGGACCGCACCGGGCAACAGCACCTCCACGCGGTACGACCCGCGCCGCAGGTGGGGCCCGTCCGCGTCGCGTTCGACGGGCCCGGCCGCGAGGCCGGCGGCCACGAGGTCGTCGAGCGACCCGTACTCGGCCGCGCCGTTCGCGTCGTCGTCGCGGCGGCGGGCGGCAAGGAACGACGCCTGCGCGCGCTCGAGGGCGTGCAGCGCGTCGAGCGCCACCTGCTCGCGTGCGACGATGGCGTGCCCGTCCGACCGGCTCCCGACCACCACGAACACGCCGCCGCCGATCGCGGCGAGGAGCACCGCCTCGAAGACGCCGAACCGGAGCGCGCGCGAACGGACGGGCATGCCCGGCAGGGTACGCGAGGCCCCCCGGGGACGCCCCGTCCCCGCGCGGGCCTCGCGTCGCGGCGAGCGGCGAACCGGGCCAGGGGTCCGTCCGTATACTTCGGACGTGGGCCCGGGCGACCCCGACGTACGTCATGCCGTGAAGCCGGGGAGTTCCACGCCCGGAGCGACGAAGGACGGCGCCCCCCCCGGGGGGCGGAGCGGCCCGTCTGCCGAGGCGGTCCGCCGACGGGAGGCCGACCGTCGCGCGTTCCTCATCACCGCGATCCTGCCGGCGGTCGTGACGGCGGGCGCGGTCGGCTTCCTGCGTGATTTCACCTCGCTCCTGTTCGGGATCGCGGTGGCGCAGGCCGCGTTCGTCGTCGTCGCGGCCCGCAAGCACCGCCGCGCCGGCCGCCGCGCGGTCGAGACGGGCGTGCCGCACGTGACGCCGACGCTCGCGGGCCGGGTGGCCCTGCCCTCGACCTGGGTCCTCGTGGTGGTGGCCGTCGTCGTCCACGAGCCCACGCTGCGTTGGTGGGCCTGCGTGCTCTTCGGGCTCACGGTGGCCGCGTGGCCGCTCGTGCGGTGGAACCTCGCGCGCGTGCGCGTGGTCCGCGAGGTCGACCGTCGCGCACGCGCGGGGGCGCCGTGCGGCCTCGAGATCCGCGTCGAGAACGCCGGGCGACGCCTTGCGCGCGGCCTGGTCGTCGACGACCGCGTCGGACCGTGGGTGCGGCCCGCCGCGGTCCAGGCGCTGTTCGACGCCGTGCCCGGGCGGGGCAGCGCGACGGTGCGGACGACGTTCGTGGCCGAGCGACGCGGCTGGAAGCGCTTCCGGCCCGTGCGCCTGTCGTCGCGGTTCCCCCTCGCGCTGTTCGAGGCCTCCGTGGACCTCGCCGCGCCCTGCGAGGTGCTCGTGCGGCCCCGTGAGGGCCGCGCGACGCCGGCACTGCTCGCGCACCTCCGCGGGATGGCGGTGGAACAGGCCGCGCCGCGCGCGCGCCTCGGCACCGACGAGTTCCACGGACTGCGCGCCTGGCGGACCGGCGACGACGCGCGCCGGATCCATTGGCGGACGTCGGCGAAACGCGGGATGCTCACGTACGTCGAACGGCGCGACGAGGGGTTCGGCGACGTCGTCGTGGCGCTCGCGCGCAGCGCCGCGCGCGGCCCCGAGGCCGACCGCCGCTTCGAGGCCGCGGTGTCGGTCGCCGCGACGGTGGCGCGGGCGGCCCTGCGCGACCACCTGCGCGTGCGTCTCGTCCTCGGGGAACCGGACGCGCTGACGGCCCGGCGCGTCCGCGGGCGCGGCGGGCTCGACCTGGCGCTCGACGCGCTCGCCGAGGTCCGCGCCGACGGCGGCCGCCGCCCGCTCGCCGCCCTCACCGCGTTGACGGCGCGCGCCGCGCCGACGGTCGTGTGGGTGAGCGCGACGGCCGACGCGAGCCTGCCGAAGGTGCTCGCCGAAGCGGGCGCCCCGGAGGCGCTCGTCCTTGCCATCGACGACCCGGCGCTGTCGCGATACGTGCGGGGGTTGGCATGACGCCCTTGCCTCGCTTCCCGACGTCGCTTCTCGTCCCGGTCGCGCTGGCGGCGCTGGCGGCGGGGGTGCTGCCCGGCGTGCCGTGGGCGGCGCTGGCGGTCGTCGCGGTCGCGCTCGCCGTGCGCATGCGCCGCAGCGCCCGCTCGCGCGACGAGGCACGCCCGCGCTTCTGGCTCGTGTTCTGGACCGCGGCGCCGTGTTTCGCGGCGTCGATCGTCCCCGTCGTGCTGCAGGTCACCGACGCGACGCTCGGCCCGGTACTGCTCGCGGTCGGCCTCGCGGGCCTCGCCGCGGCGCTGCTGTCGCCGCCGACGCCGGCGGGGGTGGCGCGCACGCTGGCCCTGGCCGTCGCCGTGATGACGGGCGTGATCGTGGTCGCGCCGCCGGTCTACGCGGTTGCCGCGGCCCTCCTGTTCCTGGGCACGGTCGTCCCGACCGTGCTGGCGCTCCCGGCCGAGGGGCGGTCGCTCGGCACGCCCGCCGAGGGCCTGCTGCGACGCGTGCGCGGCGCCGCCGACGGCGAGCGCCCGCGCACGGCCCTCGGATTCGCCGCGGCGGTGCTGGTCGGGGCGGCGCTCGCGGCGGGCGGGTTGCTCTTCGCCGTGCTGCCGAGCGACGGCTTCGCGAAGGGCGAGCGCACGCCGACGGCGGACGAGGCCGCGGCCGCCGCCGACGACGGCCGCGGGCGCGCCGGCTCGATCCGGCCCGACGACGCCATCACCGGCGGCGGCGCCGGCGCGTCGAGCGGCTTCCGCAGCCTCCTGCGCACGAGCCCGATGATCGAGTTGACGGTCCGCGTCGACGACGGCCTGCGCGGTCCCGAGCCGCTCTACCTGCGCGGCATGACGTACGACGTGTTCGACGGGAAGACCTGGACGCGCTCCGCCGCCGCCGACACGGGCACGGTGCGCGACGCGGCGGCCGACGGGTGGGTGGACGTCGCGCCGCCCTCGCCGTCGCGTCCACGCTGGCGACTGCGCGTCGAGGACCTCGGCGGGCGGGCCGGGCGCACCGCGCTGTGGGCGCTGCCCGGCACCGAGCGTGTGCTCTTCGAAGACCGCGCGCGCGAGACGGGGCTGCGGCTCTGCGCCGACGGCGCGATGTTCGTCGCCCGCCGCGAGGCGTGGGCCCCGGAGGCCGTGTACCTGACGGAGGGCCCCGCCACGGGGCTCGCGCGCGGCGACCTCGGGACGCGTCGGTCGGACGCGAGCGTCTCGCCGCTCGGGTCCTACGTCGCGCCGCCGCCGGAAGCGACCGCCCTCGCGGCGCTCGCCGCCGAGGTGGCGGGCGACACGACGACGCCGTCGGACCGCGCCGCGCGGATCGAGGCCTGGATGCGCTCCGCGCGCTTCGCCTACGAACGGACGAACCTCGACCTCGACCGCACGCGCCCCGTGGCCGACTTCCTGTTGCGCACGCGCGCCGGGCACTGCTGGTGCTTCGCGTCGGGGATGGCGCTGCTGCTCCGCGCGACGGGACAACCCGCGCGCCTCGCCGTCGGCTACCGCCCGTCGGACTACCTCGCGACCGCGGGCCTCTGGACCGTCCGCGGCTCCGACGCCCACGCATGGTGCGAGGTCTACTACGAGGGCCGCGGCTGGATCGTGTACGACCCGACGCCCGGCGTCGCCGACGCCTATTCCGCGGTGGAGGCGCGCCGCGGGCGGGGGACCTCCGACTTCGTGCGCTTCTTCGGCGCGGACGGCCCCTTCGGGCGCGCCGTCCGGGCGGTCGGCGCGACGCTGGCCGCGGTCGGCGGAGGGCTCCCGCCCTGGGCGTGGGCCGTGCTCGGCGCCGTCGTCGCGGCGTTCGCGGTGCGCCGGGTCCGCCGGCGCGCGGCGGCGGCGCTCGCCGCGGCCGGCGGCCGGGGCGCCGAGGGCGGCGCGTACGCGCGCGCCCTGGCCGCGCTGGCGACGTTGGGCCTCGGCCGCCGTCGCCACGAGACGCCCCGCGAGTACCTCGGCCGGACGGGACGTGCGGTGCCCGACGTGGCGCCGCCACTCCGCGCGCTGACCCACGGCCATGACGATGAACGGTACGGCGGACGGGTCGCCGCGCCCGAGGGCCGGGCCGCCGCCGACGCCGCCGCCGCGGCGGTGGTCGCCGAGGTCCGCCGCCGTCGCGACGGGTAGCCGTCCGCCCCCGGGGGCGGATACCCTCGGGTGCATGTCGTCCGGTTCCACCCGCGCCGCGGCCCTCGCCGTCGCCACCGACCTCGCGACCGCGGGCCACCGCGCGCTGTTCGCTGGCGGCTGTGTCCGCGACCGGTGGCTCGGCCGCACGCCGGGCGACCACGACATCGCGACGTCGGCGACGCCGGAGCAGGTCGAGGCTCTCTTCCCGCGGTCTCTCACGGTCGGCGCGCGCTTCGGCGTGGTCGTCGTGCCCGTGGACGGCGGCAACGTCGAGGTCGCGACGTTCCGCGCGGACGGCCGCTACGTCGACGGGCGCCGCCCCGAGGGCGTCGTCTTCTCCGACCCCCCGACCGACGCCGCCCGCCGCGACTTCACCGTCAACGGGCTCTTCGAGGACCCGTTCACGGGCGAGGTCCACGACTACGTCGGGGGGCGCGCCGACCTCGTCGCGCGCCTCCTCCGCGCGATCGGCGACCCCGAGGCCCGGTTCCGCGAGGACCACCTGCGGCTCCTGCGCGCGGTCCGGTTCGCCGTGCGGCTCGGGTTCGCGATCGAACCCGCGACGTTCGCCGCGATCCGCCGGCTCGCGCCGCTCGCGGCCGACGTGTCGGCGGAGCGGACACGCGACGAACTGGTGAAGATCCTCGTGGACGGCCGCGGCCGGGCCTTGCGGTTGTTGCACCGCACGGGGTTGCTGCCCGTGGTGTTGCCCGAGATCGCCGCGATGCGCGGCGTGCCCCAGCCGCCGCAGTTCCACCCCGAAGGCGACGTCTTCGTCCACACGGCGCTCGTGCTCGACAACCTCGTCCTCGACGGGCTCGACGCCGAGGCCGCCGAGGACGTCGTGCTCGCCGCGCTGTTCCACGACGTCGCCAAGCCGCCGACGCGCACGGTGGACGCCACGGGCCGCATCCGGTTCAACGGGCACGACAGCCTCGGCGAGGAGATGTCGCTCGCGATCGGCGAGCGATGGAAGCTGCCGCGACGCCGGATCGACCGCGTGGCCGACCTCGTCGGGACGCACATGACGTTCCCGAACCTGCCGAACATGCGCCGGCACAAGCTGCGCGAGTTCCTCGGCGCGCCGGACCTGCCGCTGCACCTCGTCCTCCACCGCGCCGACTGCGGCGCAAGCCACGGCGACCTCTCGCTCGCCGCGTTCTGCGAGGCACAACTCGACGCGTTCCGCTCCGAGCCCGTCCTGCCGCCGCCGCTCGTCACGGGGGGCGACCTCCGGGCCGCGGGGTACCCGCAGGGCCCGCGGATGGGCGCCCTGCTGCGGTGGCTTCGGACCGAACAGCTCGACGGGCGGCTCGCGTCGCGCGAGGACGCGGTACGCCGCGTGCTGACGACCTACCCGCCCGACGCGACCGAGGTCCCCCCGACGTGATCCGCCTCCCTGCCAAGACGCTGTGTTTCGTCGCGGTGACGGCGGCGGCGGTCCTGGGCCCGGCGGCGCGGCGGGGATGCGCCGAGGAGGTCCCGATCGACCCGACGGCGCTCCTGCGCGTCGCGGAACGGTCGTCGGCGACGCTCGCGGAGCGGGCGGCCGCGGCGGACGCGCTCGCCGCGACCGGGGCGATCGCGGACGTGGAGCGCACGATGCGCGCCGCCACCGCCCTGGTGCCCCACGCGCCCGCGTCGGCCGGACGGCTGGCCCGGGCGGCCCTCGACGCCGGGTTCGTGCGACGCGAGGCCCGGCAGGCGCTCGTCGCGGCCGCCGCGGCGACGCTGGCCGGCGCCGACGACGCCGGGCGCCGGTGGGACCTCGTCGCGATGCAGGTCCTCGGCGGGGCGCGCGACGGGGTCGGCCCGGCCCTCGCGCGCGGGGCGCCGACCCCGTTCGCGCTCGACGTGCTCCGGCGCGACGCCCCGGAGTTGAGGGCCAACGACGGGCCGCCGACGTTCGAGGCCTGGACGCGCCACGCCGCCGTCGCGGCGCTGCTCGACGCCGCCACCGAGGACGACCCCGCGATCGCGATGCCGGGGCTCGACGCGCTCCGCGCCGCCGGCGCGGCGGCCGTGCCGCTCCTCGTCGCGACCGCCGAGCCGACGCCCGCGCCCACGCCGCCCGGCGCCGTGCCCCGGCGCGTGCGTGCGGTGGTCGCGCTCGGCCGGACGGGCGACGTGTCGGCGGTACCGGCGCTCGTCGCGTGCCTCGCCGACACGCAGGACGGGTGGGTCCGCGCCGCAGCGGCCGCCGCGCTCGGCGACCTCGGCGACCCGCGCGCGCTCGTGCCGCTCTGCCGCGTCCTCTTCTACCTGGGCGACCGCCATCGTCCGCACGACGGGTGGGAGTACCCGGGCGCGTCGAACACCGACGTGCCGTTCGAGGCGTGGGCCGACGTCGCGTACCACGCGATGGACAGCGCGGCCGCGGACGCGCTGCTGCGGCTCGGGGTGCGCGGGGCCGCCGAGTGGCTCGTCGAGGAGCGTCTCGACCCCCGCACGGGCCGGTGGCGCATCCGCGTCACGCAGGACGCCGTCGAGGCGGTGCGGGGCGCGTTCCCCGACGCGCCCGCGACCTACGAGCCCGACGCGGGCTACCCGCAACGGCAGGCCGGCGTCGAGGCGCTGCGGGCTTGGTGGCGGACCGGCCCGCGCCTCGCGACGCCGCTCGACGAGGGCGCGCCCGGCGTCCGCGCCGCGCTCGACCGTCTGGCGGCGTCGGTGGGGGGCGCGGGCGTACAGGTGATGGACCTGCAGATCGCGAAGCGCTCCGCGGTGCTCCTCGGCGCGCCCATGACCCCCGCGGTGCTCGGCGTGCTCGCGACGAGCCAGCGCAAGGTCCAACGCGCCGAACTCGCCCTCGTGC
>Ga0335397_10001822_pt1 | contig 29034 bp, 30 predicted proteins | sample MAT04_FD_205740 | JGI IMG/M metagenome (GOLD analysis project Ga0335397, IMG submission 205740) | Freshwater microbial communities from Lake Fryxell liftoff mats and glacier meltwater in Antarctica - MAT-04 (spades assembly) (version 2) ... | reverse complement strand
TCGCCTGTCCTTTTTTCTCTGTTCGCTTTGTTCTAAATCAACCGTTCCCCAGACAATAATACTCCCCCAACCTCTGGATACGCCCGTCAGAGTCCCGATCGTTGATCGGTGCAACCTGCACTTCAGCAGGCGGTGAAGTGTCGCCGCCTTGCAGCCCATTCAGCACTGTGCCTGGATCGATGCCAAAAATTAAGCTGGCTAGAAGCGCTAATACAACCCCGCCGATGCCCACACCGCCCGCTGCTCGAACGGGCGATCGCCCTCCACCCCTGACATCTTGTACATTAGAACTGCGTCGCATATTACGCCATTTCATTGCCCTTCTCCCCTATAAAAACCCTTCCTCAGAATCATAAGGTGCAAAATTCCCTGGCACAATCAAGAGATTTTGTCAGTAGAGACGGTTACGGGGCTTGCGGAGAATTAGGATAAAGAGGTTGACCTGTGTTGAGTCTTGCCTCTACATCCTTAGAGGTTCATTGAAAGCGTTAGGAGAAGAGCGTTTTGGTTACTACTACCCTTAAAACTACAAAGTCAGAAGAAATTTTTGCAGCCGCTCAAAAACTCATGCCGGGAGGGGTTAATTCTCCCGTCCGGGCATTTAAGTCGGTGGGCGGACAGCCCATTGTGTTCGATCGCGTTAAAGGTTCCTACATTTGGGACGTAGACGGCAATCAGTACATCGACTACATCGGCACCTGGGGGCCCGCCATCTGTGGACACGCGCACCCCGAAGTTTTGGCAGCCCTCAGAGATGCCCTCGAAAAAGGCACCAGCTTTGGCGCACCCTGCTACCTAGAAAACGTCCTAGCTGAGATGGTGATTGATGCCGTCCCCAGCGTCGAAATGGTTCGCTTCGTCAACTCTGGCACCGAGGCTTGCATGGCGGTTTTGCGACTGATGCGAGCCTATACTGGACGGGACAAAGTGATTAAGTTTGAAGGCTGTTACCACGGACACGCCGATATGTTCCTGGTCAAAGCGGGTTCTGGCGTTGCGACCCTGGGGTTACCCGACTCTCCTGGCGTGCCCAAATCCACCACTGCCGACACGTTGACTGCGCCCTACAACGACCTAGAAGCCGTCAAAGCCCTCTTTGCCGAAAACCCCGGTCAAATCTGCGGAGTGATCCTCGAACCTGTTGTGGGCAACGCCGGATTTATTCCCCCCGATGCCGGGTTTTTAGAAGGACTGCGGGAATTAACGAAAGACAATGGCGCGCTGCTGGTCTTTGACGAAGTGATGACAGGCTTTCGCATCGCTTATGGTGGGGCGCAGGAAAAGTTTGGCGTCACGCCTGACTTGACTACATTGGGCAAAGTGATTGGCGGCGGACTGCCCGTTGGCGCATATGGCGGCAAGCGTGAAATCATGGCGATGGTGGCTCCGGCTGGCCCCATGTACCAGGCAGGAACCTTGTCAGGCAATCCCTTAGCCATGACTGCTGGCATCAAAACCCTGGAACTCTTGCAGCGTCCTGGCAGCTACGAGCAGCTCGATCGCATCACTAAAAAGTTAGCAACCGGAATGCTGCAAGTTGCCAAAGAAACGGGTCACGCTGCCTGTGGTGGACAAATCAGCGGGATGTTCGGCTTCTTCTTCACTGCCGGACCCATCCACAACTACGAAGATGCTAAAAAGTCTGACATGGCGAAGTTCGGGCGCTTCCACCGAGGAATGCTGGAGCATGGGGTTTACCTGGCTCCATCGCAGTTTGAGGCAGGGTTTATGTCGTTGGCACACAGCGATGAGGATATCGATCGCACCCTCACTGCTGCCCGCGAAGTGATGACGGGACTGTAGAGAGAAGAGGCGCTTTTCACCCCCTTTCCTACCTAAAGGAAAGGGGAGCAAGATAAGATGTATTGCATGAGAAAACGGATTTTTTGGGTTGGGTTGTTGCTGTTGCTGCCAGTCGTCCTGGCGCTGGTCGGATTTGCCCCTGCGGCTTCTGCTTTTACAGATGAGCAGCGGTTACTGAGTGAGGTTTGGAAGATTGTCGATCGCTCTTATGTAGACGATAGTTTTAACCATCAAAACTGGTGGCTGGTGCGCCAGAAGTCTTTGGAGAAGCCGCTGGGTAGCCGCGATGATACTTATTCGGCTATCCAAAAAATGCTGGCAACGTTAGATGATCCATTTACTCGGCTGCTGAAACCCGATCAGTATCGCAGTCTGCAAACCAATACGTCGGGAGAACTGACGGGCGTAGGGTTGCAGATTACTCAGGACAACCCCACAGGGGAACTGCGGGTGATTTCGCCCATTGAGGGCTCTCCAGCAGAGCGAGCGGGCATTAAACCGCGCGATCGCATTCTCAAAATTAACGGCGTTCCTGCGGTCAAGCTTTCTTTAGATGAAGCAGCGGAACGGATGCGCGGCCCGGCAGGAAGTCAGGTAACGCTGACGGTGGCTGGAGAGAAAGAAGAAGTGGAGCAGAGTAAAGAGATCATTTTGACGCGCGATCGCATCAGCCTCAACCCGGTTTACGCCGACCTGCGCCCCCAAGAGAAAGACATTAACATTGGCTACATTCGGCTTAACCAGTTCAACGCCAACGCCACGACCGAACTCGCCAACGCCATCCGCCGCATGGAAGGCAGGGGAGCCAATGCTTACATTCTAGATTTGCGGAGCAATCCGGGCGGTTTGCTGCAATCGGGAATTGAAATTGCGCGGCTCTGGTTAGCAAAGGGAACGGTTGTGTACACCGTCAATCGCAACGGCATTCAGGACAGCTTCTCTGCATCTGGACAGGCGCTCACCGATGATCCACTAATTTTGCTGGTGAATCAGGGAACTGCGAGCGCTAGCGAAATTTTGGCGGGGGCACTTCAAGATAATGGTCGAGCTAAGCTGGTGGGTGAAAAAACCTTTGGTAAAGGATTAATTCAATCGCTGTTCAACTTGTCGGATGGTTCGGGGTTAGCCGTGACGATCGCTAAGTACGAAACGCCCAAACACCACGACATCAACAAACTGGGGATTGTCCCTGATGTGACGGTGGAGTTGGAGCCGATTACGCGAGATCAAATCAGCACAGATGCCGATCGCCAATACCAAGCGGCGGTGGAACTCTTGACTAATCAGGCGGCTTTAGCAGGAGTCCCAGCAGGAGCTTCAGCCGGTGCAACTTAACGGGGGACGGACTTATCATGATCCGTTGCATGGGGCGATCGCGCTAGACGGCAACGATCAGACGGAAGCCCTGCTGATTAAATTAATTGATACGCCCGCTTTTCAACGATTGCGCCGAGTTCGCCAACTAGGTGCAGCGAGCCTAACGTTTCATGGGGCTGAGTCATCGCGGTTTACGCATTCGCTGGGGGTGATGGCGATCGCCCGGCGGGCATTCGATCGCATCACCCAGCATTATCCTCAGCTCCAAACTCACCGCACTACGGTGCTTTGCGCTGCGCTGCTGCATGATGTAGGGCATGGCCCGTTTAGCCACACCTGCGAAGAGGTGTTTGGCAGCCATCATGAACATTGGACAGAACGAATTATCAAAGAATCTGTTCCAGTCCGCGATTTACTGAACCAGTTTGATCCGGGCTTGATTGAGCAAATGGTCTTGGTTTATCACAAGTCCCATCCCATTCCATTGGTGTGGCAGTTGGTGACAAGCCAGTTAGACTGCGATCGCCTTGATTACTTAATGCGCGATAGTCACTCTACAGGGGCTTCCTACGGCAACCTAGATCTCGATCGCATTCTCATGGCGCTGGGCTACGATCCAGTCAGTCAGCAGCTTGTGGTTGCAGGAAAAGGATTGGCGGCGATCGAGCATTATTTGATTGTTCGGTACTTTATGTATGCCCAAATCTATAATCATCCCAAGAATATTGCGGCGGCTTGGGGATTGCAGCAAGCGTTTCAGCGGGCAAAGGACTTGATGGCGATCGGTAAGCTGCAAGCCCAGGATGCTGATGACACTGTGACAGCTTGGCTTCAGCAAGATTGTGATCAAATTCCTTTGGCGCAATACCTCAACGCCGACGATGGCGTTTTTACCTATCATTTGCAGCGATGGCAATACCACGACGATCCAATTTTGGCGGATTTGTGTCGTCGTTTTGTTGATAGAGATTTGTTGAAAGCCACAGACATTACGCAGATTGACAAAGATCAACAGCTACTGCTTTTAAAGAACGTTCAACGAGATCTGAAGCAAATCGGCTTCTTGCCCCAATACTATACGGGGTTGCGGACTGCGCTAAGTCGGGGTTATACGCTGTATCAACGAGGCATTAAACTCCAAACCGAGCAGGGGCTGCAAGAGATTAGCCAACTTTCGCCCTTAGTTAAAACCCTCACGGAGCCTTGGCAACGGACTTGGTTGCTGCATCCCCGTGAGGTTGATCCAACGTTACACTTGCCGACGAATCGGAGTGCATTGGGCGATTAATATAGATTCCTCGTTTCCAAGTTCTACTAGATTCCTCGTTTCCAAGTTCTACCTGGAAATGTTCTATCAGTGGCTCTGCCACCAGGCTTCAGAAGGCAGAGCCTCGGCATTTGTATTCCCAGGCTCTGCCTGGGAACAAGATTTGTCTGTCAATCAGAGGCTCTAACTTCTATTAGGGATCTGCATTGAAATAAAGTCCCAATGGGATGCGTTAGCTTTCTAGCCCCCTAAATCCCCCAATTCTAGGGGACTTTGAAAGGCTCGGAAGTCCCCCAGAATTGGGGGATTTAGGGGGCGGATCGGGACGTTATTTCATTGCTACTCCCTTAGCAAAGCTCTAACTTCTGTTAGCAAAGCTCTAACTTCTGTTAGCAAAGCTCTAACTTCTGTTAGCAGAGCTAAACAAAATAGTTGTTGACTTTGAGGGTTCCTAAGCTTGAATCACCTGCCTTGAGTACGATGTTGGTCACATCTGCGAGGAAATCACGACCGGGAGAAAAGGCAGATTTGTCATCGTTAACCGAGATGTAGGTTCGGCTGCCTCGGGTAAACAGCAAGGCTTCACCTGGTTTTAGTGCTTGATTTCCTCGCTTTGTAAAGTTCTTGTCGGCGTAGGCAGCTTTTACGGCTTTTCCCAGCGAGCCTTTTTCCTTACCTGCGTTGAAGAAGCCTTTGGGACGCTCGGAAGTGAGCAACTGACTGTCGAAATCGAATTGGAAGCGATCGCCCTCATTAAAGTTAAAGTCGCTGATGCGATCGCGCGACTTCAAGGTTGATTGGCTCAGAGCTGTACGCCGATCGATGCCTGAGTAAAGGAAGCGATCGCCACCCTTACCCCCAGTGAGATTGTCGGAACCGCCGCCGCCAACAATTAGGTCGTTACCATCTCCGCCTATGATCTTATCGATGCTGTTCCCCGTGCCTCCCCCCACGGTTTGGGCTTGAAAATCGCCTGCCAGAGGAACTCCACTTGAGTTTGTAGCTTTAAAGTTGCCAAATTCATGAATATTGGTAGCACTTCCAGTAGCCGCTGCAAATCCAAACCGCAGGGAGGGAGGGAGAATTCCACCATTGGCGGTTTTAACGTCTACATTCTGAAGCGCTGCATTAGTTTCGCCTGAGTCAAGGAAGTCACCATCATTGTTGAAATCGACCAGCACCGATAGCAAGCCATTGGCTGTCAGGTCAATTCTTGCCGATCGCTTGGCATTGTCACGATTAAGATCATTAGGAATGGGGTTATCAATACTTATTTCAGGAGGTAACTCGGCACCCGTGAGATACTGGTAGCCTTGTGCACTGCCGCCTCGAATGGCGATCGAATCAGCGCCTAGCGATGCTCCCCCATTCCGTCCCTCGATGGGGGTGGAGTAATTGCCAAATTCATCAAACCCAATCCCAACATACCCTCCTGCAATACCAGGGGTTAAAACAGTCCCATCTGTGCGGTTTGCATAGCCCAATGACCCTCCAAAACCTCCTGCCGATGTGACTGTGCCCACAGCCCCATCCAGCACAATGAAGCTAAGCCCATCTCCGCCAGTACCACCATAGGAATAAAAGTCAAAGGTGATAGAAAGTCCCTGAGTTGAATCAACAGGAGTAGAGAAGAGCAAAAAGGAAGACTGAGCTTGCTCAGGACCAGTCAATCTCAAGATGTCGGTTGAAGGTGCCATAGTTATATCCAAAAATCAGCAATAGACGACAGAAAACGGGGAGATCCCCAGGGAAAACGAACCGGGATTAACAACAACTACTTTGAATGCCCTAAAGCCATGTCATGCAATTCCTTCTTATCCGATCAGCACCGGGTTACCAATGGAGAGGACAGCTTGAATCAAACTTCTACAGCGGAAACTGGAACTGCCTTTACCTTTTCCGTGGGAGGTTAGCAATTGGCTTGAACATCAGTAATAGAGGCGCTCCAAGTTTTTGACTGTAGTGATAAATTAAGCCGAGAACATCCTGTTTGCAGACTACGCCCAAGAAACACTACGCACAGTCTCTATCAAAGTCTTGTCAATTGGCATCTGTTTTCCCGCGAATTTACTGAAGATTAATCACAATGAAGGGCGGTGTAAATCCTTGATGAAGATAAATTATTTAAATGACTGCGCATATCTTTGTTCGACAGCAGCGGCTTTTATTGTTAAAAGTATTTAGAATAACAGTCCGGACAGTTTGTCATTGGTAACGGTAGAATGCGGGTTTCAGGCTTCTAAATTCCAACAATCACAACGGTAGAATGCGAGTTTCAGCCCGAGATTTAAAAACTGTCCTGACTATTGTTAGAGGATGTCTGAAAAGTATCGCCAATCATCTGTAGGGGCGTGGCATTCGGTCAAAAAGGTCTCAGACACACCGAAAAATGGTCGTCCGAATGCCGCGCCCTTACTCTCGGATGTCACATCTACGACTTTTCAGACATTCTCTCAGACCGAAGCTTGTTGCCTTTGGTATAAAGACCAGTAAGCGCCCTTTTGTTGAATCAAATGATCATGGGTGCCCCGTTCCACAATCACACCCTTATCCAGCACCAAAATCAGGTCAGCCCGTTTCAAAGGCGCAAATCGGTGGGCAATGAGGAATAGGGTGCGACCTTCAGACACACGCTTAAGGTTCTCTAAAACCTGCTGTTCTGATTCTGCATCAAGGTTGCTGGTGGCTTCATCGAGAATGAGGATAGGTGCCTCGGATAGGAACATTCGTGCTAATGTGATTCGCTGTCGCTGACCGCCAGAAAGGGAGGTGCCGCGTTCACCCACGTTAGTATCGTAGCCGTTGTGCAGATCGCAAACGAAATCGTGGGCAACAGCCAGACGCGCTGCCTCTACGACTTTTTCGGCACTCACCTCTGGGTTGCCCATCGTGATATTTTCGAGAATGGAGCCGTTAAATAGGAAGTCTTCTTGCAACACTACCGAAATTTGAGGGCGTAGGGATGACAAGTCGGCGCTTTTGATATCAAAGCCATCAATGAGGATGCGTCCGGCTTCAGCGTTATAAAGCCGCTGGATCAGCTTAGAGAGTGTGCTTTTGCCAGAGCCACTGCGCCCTACAATACCAACAAACATACCGGGTTCCACATCAAACGAAATACCCCGCAGAATAGGCTCTTGTTCTTCGATGTAGCGGAAAAACACTTTGTCAAATTTGACTTCGCCTCGCAGCGGCGGCAGGGTTAAACCAGTGCCCGGTTCGGCTTCGGGGGGCGTGTTGAGGATGTCGCCAATGCGATCGACTGCTAACAAGACTTCCTGGAGATTTTGCCAAAGCTGAATTAGGCGCAGTAATGGCCCTGTGACCCGACCCGACAGCATTTGAAAGGCGACGAGCTGACCAATGGTGAGCTGGTTGTCAATCACTAATCGTGCCCCAAACCAGAGGATTAATAGGGCAGAGAAGTTGGTCAGGAAGTCGCCGATGTGGTTACTAATGTTGGCAGTGGTGTTGGCTTTGAACCCTGTGCGAATGAAGCGGGCATAGAGTCCTTCCCAGCGATCGCGCGAGGTTTTTTCTGCGGCGTGCGCCTTCACAGAGTGAATCCCCGTAATGGTCTCAACCAAGAACGACTGACTATCGGCGCTCCGGTTAAACGTCTCGTTGAGCCAGTTGCGCAAAATCGGCGTTGCTACCAGGGTCAAAATGGCAAACATCGGAATGACAGCCAGCGCTACTCCGGTCATGATCAGGCTGTAATAAGCCATCATCAAGATATAGACGACCGAGAAAATACTGTCGAGCACCACTGTTAGCGCTGTACTGGTGAGGAATTGCCGAATTTCTTCAAGTTCTTGCACCCGTGCTACAGTGTCGCCCACTCGACGAGCTTCAAAGTAAGACAGAGGCAGACGGAGAAGATGACGGAAAAGCTGTGCCGATAGGGCTAGGTCGAGGCGGTTGGTGGTGTGGGTGAAGATGAACATCCGCAGACCACCCAGAAATGCCTCAAAAATAGCAATGCCGAGAAGGGCGATCGCCATCACATCCAGGGTCGAAAGGCTCTGCTGCACCATCACCTTGTCGATCACGACTTGAGTGATCACCGGACTGCCCAAGCCCAGCAACTGCAACGTAAACGAAGCCAGCAAAACCTCAGACAGCAGGTTGCGAAACTTCCAGACCGCAGGCAAGAACCAGCTTAGATTAAATTTCTCTTGTTTCTGAATCAGCTCTGCTTGCCAAAGCTGCCCGTCCCAGGATTCTTCTACCAAAGGACGAGGCATACTTTCGCAGGTTTTATCGGGGTTCATGGGGTCGCCAATGACCAGGCGATTGCCCCGCACCCCATACGCCACGACCCAATGATCTTCCTGCTGCCAGCGCAAGAGCGCCGGAAAGTTAGTTTGTCGTAAATCATTCCAATCGCCAATCAGCAACCGCCGCAGTTGAAAGCCCGCTTTTTCGCTAGCATTTACCACCTGCTTCGGGCGTTGCCCCCGGATCTGCCGCTGCATCCAGTCCATCTGCACAGGCGTGTCGAGATGCTGCGAAAGCATAGTGAGACAGGCGGCGGCGGTGTTGAGTCCAGAGATAAAGGGGTAGCCTGTGACAGGCTGGGGGGCAGTGGAATGATTGGGCTGATAGCGCGATCGCAACGACGTCCAAAACTGGTTAATTTCCGCTATGTTCAGCGATTCCCAATCCTCAACCGACCATTCCAGCACCACCACTTCTTTACTGGCTGCCCGCCCCTTCCACTCATCTGATAGCCCCAGCAAATCGCCAAACCATTCTCCCGCCTTCAGCATCGTCGACTTGCCTTCAATCGGCACCAGTCGCACATTGCCCGACAGTAGCAAAAACTGGCTTCCTGGCTTATCTGTAGACCAGATCACCTCGCCCATAGCAAAATTGCTGGACTGCGCCTGACTATTGAGTTTCCACTGTTGTTCAGGGTTGAGCCAGCAAAGGGGAGGGCTTTCCCACGCTGTTTTGGCAAGCGGATCATTGGTCAGCATTAAGTCACCTGTAGCCTAATCGGTAGTTGTTGAATTTTTTCGCCTAACCACTGCTCAAACAGTTCATCTTGCAAACTTTGGTTAAGCTGTGGATCATCTAGCGTAGCAGGGATGAATTCTTCAACCCGAAACAAGCCCCACCGATCTTCCAAGCCCAAAGGCCCCACGATATCTCCCGGTTTCGCCAGGTCAATGGCTGCTCGCAAGATATCAGGCATTGTACCGCGACTGACCGGACCGACCATGCCATTCATGACGCGATCGTCGGTCAAAGAGAATTCTCGTGCCAATTGCTCAAATTTAGCGCCTTCTTGAATTTGACTGTGCAATTCTTCGGCAAGTTCCTGCTCGGCAACAATAATGCGAGAAAGGACTACGCGATCGAGAAACACTTTGCGATCGATGAAATGCTCTTGCAGCTTAGGGGCGATCGCTTCTTCCTTGAGCTTTTTCAGCTTAAAACTCATACCGATTTGTGCATGGAATGCCTCATAGGTCAGCCCATTGCCCGCCAGCCACTCTTGAAACTGTTGGGGATCAAGCAACTGCTGCTGCACCCGAAAGTCAATGACCGCTTGCTCAACGACCACCGAGCTAACGCCCCCATCATTGCGCGCCTGAAGCTCACGTTCAATGACAAACTGGCGCACAATTTCGCCAATAAACCCATCTAGCTTGCGATTGGCTTGCAAATATCGAACCACCTGCCCAATGGAGATGGGCTGTTCATCAATCGTCAGAAAAGATTCGGATGTCATGCCTCAGCCACTCAAAATTCTAGCAAAACCATTATGCCCAATCTCTTCGGTGCTTTGCGCAAAATTTATGAAGTCTCTCGGTGAGATTACGAAGCTCTGTCTTAAACTGGGTGAAACCTAGAGATTGAATGGCTTTTGTTCAAAAAACTTAACCTTAATATCTATCCCTACGTCCCTTAAAATAGTGAGATCGCTCAATTCACATCGCCCGCCCCGTCCAGGAGAAAAATTATGTCCGATCGCCCCATTGTCCTTGGTATTGTTGGCGATAGCGCTGCGGGTAAAACGACTCTCACCAAAGGAATCGCTCAAGTTTTAGGCGAAGAGAACGTCACCATCATTTGCACAGATGACTATCATCGCTACGATCGCACCCAACGCGTTGAGATGGGCATTTCTGCGCTCCATCCCGACTGCAATTATTTAGACATTATTCAGCAGCACTTAGGTTTACTGCGGACTGGGCAGCCTATCCTCAAGCCTATCTATAACCACACCACAGGCGGCTTTGATGCTCCCGAATATATCAAGCCCGGTAAGTTTGTGATTGTGGAAGGACTGCTGGGATACTCGACGCGGGGAATGCGCGATAGCTATGACGTGAAGGTTTATCTGGCACCGCCCGAATCTTTACGCACTGCCTGGAAAGTGAAGCGAGACACACGCAAGCGAGGCTATACCGAAGCCGAAGTGCTGGAGCAAATGCGAAAGCGGGAACATGACTCAGAGTCGTATATTCGTCCGCAGCGGCAATGGGCTGACATGGTGGCAACCTTCTATCCGCCCATCGACAATGCCCAGCAAACTGATTTGATGCTGAATGTGAATCTAGTCTTGCGTCCCACTTTGCCCCACCCTCAACTTAGTAAAATTTTGCCGCAAGGGGGAAGCAATTCAAGCGTGCGGTTAGAGCTACAGCGGGACATGGGTAGACCGGTAGATGTGCTGGCGATCGATGGTCATGCGACGGCTGAGCAGGTGAGAGAGATGGAGCGGATGTTGTGCAGTGAGGTTCCTTTTCTGGGCAAGTTCTGTAGCTTGGAAGGAAATGGGGAGATTGGGAAGGTGGTTGGAACAACGGGGGAAACGCTGCAAAGTTATCCGTTGGCGATTACTCAGCTTTTGATTACATATCACATGCTGAAGGCGTTGCATCCAGATTAATTCTTTAAAGCTTCTCTCTCAAGGGAGAGGAGAACAAGATATCCAAAGGCGAAGAGCCCAGAGAGAACGGTGAAGAGTGAAGGGGCGGTAGTACAGTAAGAAACCTGACCGTTTGACTTTAGAAGAAAACTATTGAGGCTCAGAGCTTAGACATTTGAGTGATTTATTCAATGCTCCGAGTTCTGAGCTTTGGTTTTGGAGTGCAAAGGTTAAAATTCGGGTTCGGAGGTCAAGGTTTTAGGTTCTGGAGATAATTTTTTGGTGAGCCTGACATTATGAGGATGTCTGAAAAGTATCGCCAATCCCCCGTAGGGACGCAGCATTCGGCTAAAAATTCTTCGGACTCATCAAAAAATCGTCGCCCGAATGCTATGCCCTTAAAGAAGGCTACGCCCTTAAGATTGATGTCACATCGATAACTTTTCAGACATCCTCTTAGGGTGTGAGGGAGTGGGATTCGGGCGATGATTTTTGGGTGCTTGTGACTTCGGGTGAGAGGGCGCGGCATTCGGGCAGAGAATTGTGGTAAATGGCGGAGATGGTTTGCCGAATGCCGCGCCCCTACGGACGGGATCGGTGGGGGCGATTATTCTTAATTTTAAATCGGTGACGGCTCGTCGAGTTAATCAGATGCGAAAGATGAAAGGCATTTCTGTTTGGCAACGCAATTATTATGAAAACATTATTCGAGACGAGAACGTAATTACAAATTATTCAAACTCATATTTGCAACAATCCGTTGTCATGGCAGCAAGACCAGTTACATCCTAACAATCCCTCGAAGTGGTAGGACGGAGACTATGAAAAATGGGGCGATCGCTTTCCACCTCTCACTTCTTAACATCCTTAAAATATTGAGCTAAGCGGACTCGAACCGCTAACCCCCTCCATTCTATAGAACCCATTTGACATCTTTTTAGGTCGCTAAACGCTTCAGCATCAGGCGGATGAAGCAAAGATTGAGTTTTGTTCTGGCATGGTCTAATGTCCACTCAAAGTTCTTGACTAGATTCTTGCAGCGCTCTACCCAAGCATTGGAGCGCTCAATTATCCAACGCACCGCAACAGGCACAAAACCCGATTTGCCTTCTGCCGCCTTCTCAGCTTTCGAGAGTTTCGCTGACACCTCAAATCGAATCTTGGTCATGATTGCTGGATAGATTTGCTCCAATGCCAGTTGAAGCTTCTCCGGGTGATAGACATGGTCAAGCAAAATCGTCGTCTTTGGCAACTCCCCAGGCTTCTGCCGAAAATAGTCGATATTCTGACTCAGCATCTCGATTAATCCTTGGTCATCAGAAACATTCGCACGAGTACAGTGGGTGAAAAACGGAAACCCTAAGCGATCAACTGCCAGATGTCGTTTGATGCCGTTGGTCGTCTGGTAGAAGCAGAAACCATTGGAAGCGGCGCTGGCGTTACAGGTCTTCTTCACGGCTTGCGAGTCAATCATCATCAATGTTGTCCACCGCCGTTTTTTTTTAACCTGTAGCCGCACCTCTCCAGGCAAGATCTCCATCAGTTGGTCAAACACGCCTGCATGGCGCCATTGCTTGTAGTGCCAGTAAACTACTGGGCGAATGCATTCGCCCTATGTGGAGTAGGGTGGAAAGTCTCTAGGCAAATCATTCCAATTACAGCCATTCTTGAGTTGATAGAGAATGGCATCAATGATCTGCCGATGGCTCCAGCTCTGCGGTCTTGTGCGTTTCTTTTTGGGCAAGACTTGGCGCAGGTGGGGTTCGAGCAGTTCCCATTCGGCATCGCTGAGGTTGCTGGAGTAAGACATCGTTGATCTCTCAAATCACTACTACCAGGCTAGTTCAAGCTCCTTAAAGATGTCAAATGGGTTCTATACGGTGTCGGGTTAGTGAGGCTTGCTCACTCGTCACTGACGATATAGCAGTCCTAATTGATTCATGAGAGACGCTGTAGAGTGTGTTAGCGAAGCGTAACGCACTGAATGCTCCAGCTATGGTGCGTTACGCTTCGCTAACACACTCTACAAAATTCTTACAACTCATTAAGGATCGCTATATCTACTCTAATGGTCAGCAGATTAAGGCGCGATCGGTCGTGACGATTCGTAAGAGCAATACTAAAGGTGATGAAGCGACTCGTCAGATTGATACTCATCCCAAGCTCAAAGCATTGTTAGAAAATCATGTATCAGGCGATCGCCATGTGTTTCCCGGTCGGCATCGTCATAATGGCTCCATCAATCCTAGGGCGTGTCATCAATTAGTTAAACTGGAGTTAGCAAAACTAGTGACAGCAATTCCAAATTCGGGTTATGACGCGACAACTATAATGTGTTCTTCCGAGCTTTTGGTGATCAAGGAGCGATCGCCAAGCTGTACGACGTAAATACCCTGCTTCAGGCTGGTTTTAAAGCCCAACTCACCAGGTTATGACGTGAATTTTCTGTTTCAGGACAGTCTCACCCTCTTGATCACCAAAAGCTCGGAAGAACCCAATGTAATTGTCATTCAACAATTTCTAGACCTTGGCTTCGAGCGGTCAGGTTTTGAAGTTCTTTACACGAGTGAATTATCTCCCGCCTTCACAGGTGCATACCAACATTCAAGAAAACTCTTAGGCATGGATTCTCCTCGTTACGGCGTTCACGCTGGAGAGCAAGGAAATATTCAATCGATTGCCAAGGATCTGTGTCATCATCACCTAGCAGAACTGCTACAAGATGCCCGTAAAAGCATTGATGGAGTTGGATTTATTGGAGGTTCACCTTGTCCCGACTTTTCAGTTGGGGGAAAAAACAAAGGAAGAGAAGGTGACCAAGGAATGTTATCAGGTTCTTATGTTGATCTCATTTGTCATCACCAACCTGATTTCTTTTTATTTGAGAATGTGAAAGGGTTATTACGAACTAAACGACATAAGGGATCTGCATTGAAATAAAGTCCCAATGGGATGCGTTAGCTTTCTAGCCCCCTAAATCCCCCAATTCTGGGGGACTTTGAAAGGCTCGGAAGTCCCCCAGAATTGGGGGATTTAGGGGGCGGATCGGGACGTTATTTCATTGCTACTCCCTAAGCTCTTTTTTGACGAACTAAAGCTTAAGCTGTGGAACGCTGGCTATGTGCTCACGGAGCGATTAATGAATACGCTTGAGTATGGCGTACCCCAAAATTGGCGACGAAGGCTGTTCTTGTTTTTTGCCTAATCCAACTAATGATTTGACCAACAGGTAAATCCTGCTCTATTTTCTCTAGGATCTCTGGATAAAGAGCTTCGTATACGACTATACTATCCACTCGAAAAGCATCTTTACTGGATGTAAACCAGTTGCTTGAATTCATCATTCGTCTTTCAATTGCACCTGAAGCTTTAAAAACTTTAACGCCTCTATGAATTGAACCAAAGACGCTAGACGTTCAGTTTATGGGTCACCCGGGGCTCGAACCCGGAACAAATCGGTTAAAAGCCGAGTACTCTACCATTGAGTTAGTGACCCTTGCTGGGAATGCATTTCGCACGCCGTCTTCTAAGTTAGCATAAGATATGCAGAGTATTGAAATTAATTTCGATGATTATTTTCGTAGCGCACCAATGCTCCAGCCCACTGCAATTTTTCTCGAAGCGTTTGATAGTACGAATGGCTTTGGCGAAGCACTATAAACTCGGCAGGACGGTCTGCCATGCGGATATCGACCCGTTGTCCAGGCCAGATGGATGTTCCCAGAACGCCATCCATCCACAGCTTGGTAGAGAGTTCTCGGTCTGCCAGAGGCCAAATGCTGACGACAGAACCCGCAGGTAGGACGATCGGGCGGCTGGAAAGGCTGAGGGCACAAATAGGGGTGACGATGATAGCATCCATGCCAGGGTGGACGATCGGGCCCTTTGCCGCCAGTGTGTAACAGGTGGAGCCAGTTGGGGTAGCAACTAGCAGCCCATCGCCCTGGTATTGATCAACGACTTCTCCATCAATCTCCATTTCTAAGATGGAGGTAATCATGCGATCGGCGGAGGCAGGTTTGACGCACATCTCGTTGAGGGCTAAGTAGCGATCGCTCATGGGTTCTGAGTTCGAGCGATCGCCCTCAAAAGCCATTGCTTGCAACATCATCCGCCGCTGTACAGCAAACCGATCCTCTAGCAACCGATCCCAGACCGCTTCAGAGTCTTGAAGTTCATCAGCAGGCTCTGTCAAAAAGCCCAAATGCCCACCCACGTTCACCGCCAAAATAGGAATACTTTCAGGCGCTAACTGCCGCGCCGCCGACAGCGCTGTCCCATCGCCACCCAAAACCACCGCTAGGTCAATCTTATGCACAGAGGCTAAAAAGACAGGAAAGGGATTGTCTTTTGGACCGCTGGGCCCCAGGAGAACTCTGCAATTACGCCTTTCCAACTGGTGAGCATACTGTTCAGCACAGCGTTTGCTCAGCGCGTCACCCGCTTTGTGAATAATAATGACCTGATCTAAACGCACGATGGCAACAATGAGGAAGAATATCGGATTTTGGATTTTAGAGGATGTTTGAAAAGTTGCTGATGTAACATCAAGCGTAAGGGCGCGGCATTCGGACAACTATTTTTCAGTGAGTCCAAGAACCTTTGTGCCGAATGCCACGCCCCTAAAGGTAATTGGCGATACTTTTCAAACATCCTCTTAGATTGAATCTAAAATCCAAAATTAGAACAATCAGAGCCTAGGGATCTGCATTGAAATAAAGTCCCCGTGGGACGCGCTAGCTTGCTAGCCCCCTAAATCTCCCAAAATTGGGGGACTTCCGAGCCTTTCAAAGTCCCCCAATTTTGGGGGATTTAGGGGGCGGATCGGGACGTTATTTCATTGCTACTCCCCTACCACTTCAGCAAGTTGAATTGCTCCATGTCCACTGTGCCCCGGTTGCGGTAAATCGACAGAACGATCGCCAGCCCCACCGCTGCTTCCGCTGCCGCGATCGTAATGACAAAAACCGCAAACACCTGTCCTCGAATCCCTTCAGGGTCAAGAAAGTTGGAGAACGCCATTAAGTTAAGGTTGACAGAGTTAAGCAGTAGCTCAATCGACATTAGCACCCGAATGGCGTTACGGCTGGTGATCAAGCCATAAATGCCAATACAGAAGAGGGCAGCGGCAAGAATGAGAAAATATTGAAGTTGCAGCATAGTGCGCTATTCGTTCCTAAGATTATTTTTGGCTACCCGAAATTAACTCACGGGGGCGCTCAGGCAAAGTCAGCGCAGGCTGCTCGTCTGGAGCAATGTCATCGGGCAGCAAGTCGCGGCGAGCAATGACGATCGCCCCTACCATTGCCATCAACAACAGCACTGAGACCAGCTCGAAGGGCAAGAGGAAATCGGTAAAAAAGTGTTTGCCGATCGCCACGATCGCGCCCTCGCCAATCGGGGTCACTGAAGAAATTGCCCAAGGCGTTGTGAGTACCATTGTACTGAGCAAGGCAAACAGCCCCACGCAAACGGCAGCGGTCGAAGCTTTGCTGATCCAAGCTTTGGGCACTTCGGCAAAGTCTTGGCGTTTGTTAACCAACATGATCCCAAATAGGATCAGGACGTTAACGGCTCCCACATAAACCAAGATTTGCGCCGCTGCGACGAAGGCAGCGTTCAGCAAAATATAAAGCCCTGACATACTGATGAACACTAACGCCAGCAAAAATGCTGAGTACACAATGTTCGAGAGCAAGACCACGCCTAAAGCGCTGCCCAGCATCATGGCTGACAGCACTATGAACGAAACTAGTTGAACTCCATCCGCTAAATTCATGTCCATCCTCAATTCGGTTTAAGTCGTAGAGCCATCCAGATCGTCGGGCTGTCCCTGACTTTCTTTGCTGGGCTTACTTTGGGGCTTCAGTGTTTTCCATTTCTTCGAGAATCTCTTCGGGGAGCTTGCCAGGACGACGAGAGTTTGCCGGAAGATCGTGAGGATCGAGCACGCCTTTGGGGAGGTAAACCAGTTCACGGAGGGGCGTAATCATGGGATCAGCGTTCATGACGCTGACAGGCAGCCGTCCTAATGCCACGCTGTCGTAGTTGAGTTCGTGGCGATCGTAGGTGGCAAGTTCATATTCCTCGGTCATAGACAAGCAGTTGGTGGGGCAGTATTCGACGCAGTTGCCGCAGAAAATACAGACCCCGAAATCGATGCTGTAGTGATTGAGCTTTTTCTTTTTGGTTTCTTTGTTGAACTCCCAATCCACGACAGGTAGGTTGATCGGGCAGACCCGCACACAAACTTCGCAAGAAATGCACTTGTCAAACTCAAAGTGAATTCGCCCCCGGAACCGTTCAGAAGGAACCAGCTTTTCGTAGGGATATTGGACGGTGATCGGGCGACGCTGCATGTGGTCGAAGGTGACAGACAAGCCTTGACCAATGTGCTTTGCAGCTTGACCCGCTTCTTTGGTGTAATCGATGACCTGCTTTAGAAACTTCAGCATCGTAGGTTCTCTCTCTTCTTAATTAAATCGGCTTGCTTGATCCAAGATTTCGCCCTACCCGCCGAATGCTACCGGGAAGGTGAGCTTTAGGGCTGCGGTTAGCAGGAGGTTAACGAGAGACACGGGCAGAAGGAACTTCCAGCCTAAGTCTAACAATTGGTCAATCCGAACGCGGGGGACAGTCCAGCGCAGCAAAATGGCGATGAATACCATGAGGTAAGCCTTGAAGAGCGTCATCACAATGCCGAGGCTGGCGGTGATGAGTTGCAGCCAAGGGGTTGTTTCGCTGACGTTGAGTAAATTAGCAAGTCCGCTAACCGGAATAGGAGATTCCCAGCCGCCCAAATACAGGATCGCCACCAGCAGGGAAGAGAGGACGAGGTTTGCATAGGAGCCTGCGTAGAACAGCATGAACTTGACGGAGCTGTACTCGGTTTGGTAACCCGCCACAAGTTCTTCTTCAGCCTCAGGAAGGTCAAAAGGGATGCGTTCGCATTCTGCTAGGGCGGCAATCCAAAAGATAATGAAGCCGACGGGTTGCCGCCAGATATTCCAACTGAGGATGCCGTAGCCTGCTTGTTGGTTAACGATGTCGATGGTACTGAGGGAGTTGGACATCATTACAACTGCCAGCACTGACAAGGACAGAGGAATTTCGTAGCTAATGGACTGTGCCGCCGCTCGTAATCCACCTAGAAGAGAATATTTGTTGTTGGAGGAATAGCCTGCCATCAGCAGCCCGATGGGGGCGATGCTAGAGAGGGCAATCCACATGAAGACGCCCATACCCAGGTCGGTGATGATTAGGTTTTGACCGAAGGGGACGATGATGTAGGACAGAAAAATGGGGGTGAAGACGAGGAAGGGAGCGATCGCAAATAACCAGGGATCGGTTTTGGCGATCGACATATCTTCTTTAAACAGCAGCTTAATCACGTCTGCCGCCGGAATTAATATGCCTAAAGGACCAGCAAATTCAGGACCAATCCGCTGTTGGGCGGCGGCAGAAATTTTTCGTTCTAGCCAAGTCGAAACGAGTGCCAAGACTGTGACTGCTGCCACAATAATCAGCATCGGGAGCGGTAGCCAGACGGCTTTTGCTACCCCGGCGGATAGCCCTAGCCCCGACAGGATTTCTACGAAACTTGCTTGTAAATCGATTCCTGAGTTCATGTTTTCCGGGTAAGCGCTACAAATAGTTGCCGCAGTGAGTGCCACGGGGTTTAACCACAGTCCGATCTGATCAGCGTTTCTCGATCGGCATTTCTTGACGGGCTGGGGCAAGGATCTTTCACGAATCCTTCAGCCATAGTATACCGTTGCCTGTTTTTTCTGCTGTACTCGTCAGAACAAGAAATTCTGTTGTTTTGGATAAGTAGCCGTTAATTGTGGGCGCAGATCGGGGTTTTTGAGGAGATTGGCGTAGATGTATAGAGCGATCGCAATGCTATAGATTGGCAAAATCTGGGGAAATAAGAGGATGTTAAAAAGTCGTTGATGTGACACCAAGGGTTAAGGGCGCAGCATTCGGGCGATTATTGTTTGGTGAGTCCGAGAACTTTTTAGCCGAATGCCGCGCCCCTACAGAGGATTGGTGATACTTTCAAATATTTTTCAGGCGATCGCCGCTGCTCCTTTCAACGCAAATATTTTCTCAATCACCGTTGCCACAACTTTATCGGGAGTTGAAGCCCCAGATGTAATCCCGACTACAATCTCGCCATCGGGCAGCCAGTTTTCTTTCACTTGCAGCTCGGCATGGAGCAGCTTGTGCTCAATACGATTATGAAGATCGATGCGATCGCCGCTGTCAATGTGATACGAAGGGATATGGCGCTCAACGGCAATTTCTTGCAGGTGGGTGGTGTTAGATGAGTTGTAGCCTCCGATAACCACCATCAAATCCAGCTTTTCCTCCACTAATTCAAACATGGCATCTTGCCGCTCTTGAGTGGCGTCGCAAATCGTGTTGAAGCTGAGGAAGTGCTGATTGATCTGGGCGGGGCCGTATTTTTTTAGCATGGTGTGTTCAAACAGCTTGCCGATTTGCTCGGTTTCGCCTTTGAGCATGGTGGTTTGGTTGGCGATGCCGATCGCAGTCAAATCTCGATCGGGGTCGAAGCCTTCAGAGTGGGCGCGGCTGAACCGAGTGAGGAATTCTTGGCGATCGGCTTTGCCGTTACCGCAAGGGTCGCCTCCCTGCAAAATGTAGTCAGCAACATACTGCGCTTCTGCCAGGTTAAGAACAATCAGGTAAGTTCCGGCAAAAGAGCTAGTGGCAACCGTCTCTTCGTGCTTGTACTGACCGTGAATGATGGAGGTATAGCTATTTTTTTTATGCTTCTCTACGGTGTTCCAGACCTTAGACACCCAGGGACAAGTGGTATCGACGATAGTACATTGTTGATCATTGAGGAGCTGCATTTCTTGGACGCTGGCTCCAAATGCCGGGAGAATGACGACATCACCGCGATCGACCACTGAGAAATCTTTTTGACCTTTCTCAACGGTAATAAAGCCCACGTTCATATCTTTGAGCCGCTGGTTAACAGAAGGATTGTGGATAATTTCGTTGGTAATCCAAATGCGCTCGGTAGGAAAATGCTGGCGGGTTTCGTATGCCATTGCCACGGCGCGTTCTACACCCCAGCAAAATCCAAAAGCTTCGGCTAGGCGAATGGTAACGTTGCCCCGTTTGAGCGTGTATTGGCTATCTCGAATTTGCTGAATCAGGTCGCTTTGATATTCCGATTGCATTTGCCCTGAAACTTCGGCTTCATGCCCAAAACCTTTACGGTGATAGTTTTCGGAGCTGTTGAGCGATCGCTTAAATGCTTTTGTATCCATGGGGTCTATTGCGGGTTTTAGATTTTGGATAGAGTCCAGAATCGAGGTTCTGTGTTTAGCCTACCAAAACATCTCCGTTTAATTTTCTTTTCAAACTTGGTAAGCCAATATGTTTCAAGATGTTTATCATTTGGTATCGCCGTGGGAAATTCAGGACTATTCCTGAGAATATGCTTTAAAGGAGTAGGTCATGATAAACAAGTTTTTGATGGTGAGTTGTGTAGCGATCGCCGGGTTGATGACAGCCTGCGGTCTGAAAACGAGCCTGGGAACTGGGACGCAGCCAACAGTCAGTGCCTCACCCGTTCCGCAGACTGCTACGTTCCCGCGCCAAGTGCCCGCAACCCTCCCTGCCGCGCTGCCCGTTCCTGCGCTCATTCCGCCCGTAGGTGCGCTGCCGTCGGGTGGGGGCATTGGGGGTCGCCCTGATCCTTTCTCGGCTTTACCTCTAACTCCGATTGTTGTCATTAAGCGGAATCTTGCCCCTATCAGACCCTCTGCAATTCCATCTACAACTTCGTCGGTCAGCTCCGTCCCTCTTGGTGTTCAACCATCTAGTGCCGCTACTGCCCAGCAGTCTTCATTGCCTTCAGTCACCGTTCCGGCAACCGTTATGCCGAGGGCAAGTGCTCCTTCAGCAGCCCTGCCTCCGACAGTCGCGCCTTCAGCAGTTGCGCCTGCACCTATTCCAGCGGCACGTACCATTAATTTGGCACAGGCGATCGCGGTCAGCGGCGTAGTCCAAGCCGGAAGCCAAACCAGCGTGATTGTTCAAGTTCCTAACGAAACGAGTAGCCGCTATGCCGTTGTGGGCGATTACCTGGCAAACGGTAAGGTCTTGGTCAAGCGCATTGAGATGCAAGGCGCTGAACCCGTAGTGGTGTTAGAACAAGATGGTACAGAGTTTGTTAAACCCGTAGGTTCGGGTAGCTTAGGAACCCTTTAAGCCTCTATAAGCCTGTTAAGCCTATGTATTTCAATTCTCCCAAAGCTCCTCCTATTGTTCAGAGCGACTCCCAAAGCCTCAGCTATCACGATACTTATCTGTGCCCTATCTGTCGGCATGGACAGATTGCAGGAATTACGCTGATGGATGCATTTGCCTGTAATTTTTGCCGACACATTTTTACAGCAAATCTAGACAATCAGTCGGTGCAGGTAGTCGATAGCTCTCAGCCTATGACCTGGCGCTGGAATGGGCGGAGTTGGCAGTCTGCGTATCGCGATGATCCAAGCCTGACGACAATTGTTTGGGTTGTGGCGATCGTCTTGGTGACTTTACCGGCTTCAATTGTTTGGCTGTGTTCCTATCTGTTTCCGCCTTTGCCTGGAAGTATCTGGGCGTGGTTTCCTGGGGTTTGGGTGGGCTGTACGTTTGGCATTCATTTGCTGATGGTAAGTTGGCTGTTGGCGGAGCATTATCAGTTTCCGCTGTATGTGGCAAACCGGATTCGATTGCGGCAGTTGATGGGGCGGCGATAGGTTGTTTGTATAAATTATTGCGTGAGGAAGTTTTGTAAGTCTTCGGGCGTGTTGCAGTTCAGCAGCATTTGGCGATCGCCCAAGTCAAGCTCCTGCACAGCCAAGACAGACTGCTGGGCAATCCAGCCTTGGAACGATCGCCCACCATCTGCCACATACGCCTCTAAGCCGGGCAAACAATCTTGTCGATAGAATCCACACAGCGGTTCCCACCAACCTTCAGGATTTTTGGGTAATAGGGCGATTGCGCCTTCTACGCTGGATAACTTGGCTGCCCAGTCTTGCAGTACATCCTCTCGCAGCCCTGGCAAATCGCAAGCCAGCAGTAACACCCACTCTGTTTGCACGGCTGCCAACCCTTGCACAAATCCCACCAATGATCCATTTGGCTCATCCGACATGGGGACTTCTTGAACGAAATGCACTTGGCGATCGACCACCTCCCGATACCGCTCCACCCAAGGCGTTACCACGTAAACCTGATCAGCGCATTGCTGGGCAATTTGGCAAATCTTCCCTAGCAATGGGACTTGATCTACTTCAATTAACGCCTTGTCTTGCCCCATCCGAGAACTCAGCCCACCCGCTAAAACAATGGCGCTGAGTTGAGTTTTGAGTAAGTTGCTCATGGCTAATGTTCACATCAGGCGAATTGATACGCTAGGCTCAGTTTAGAACTTTAGTTGTCATCATTCTGGAGTCATCATGGCTGAATTACTCGAAGTTTCCCAGGTCGGCAATCCTATTCTTCGCCAAATTGCTCAGCCCATCGATCGCATTAATGAGTCTATCCAAAGCCTGATTGACAACCTTATGGAAACTCTCCTTAAGTCCAATGGCGTTGGCATTGCTGCCCCTCAAGTGTCTGCATCTTATCGTCTAGTGATCATTGCCTCTCGTCCTAATCCTCGCTATCCCAACGCGCCAGACATGGAGCCAGCTGTCATGATCAACCCTTGTATTACTCGCGCTTCCGGTGAGATCTTTAAAGACTGGGAGGGTTGCCTAAGTGTCCCTGGAATCCGGGGATTGGTGCCTCGGCATAGCGCGATCGCCATCGCATATAACGATCGCCAAGGCAAGCTTCAGAAGCAACGACTTACCGGATTCGTTGCCCGCATCTTTCAGCACGAAATTGATCATCTCGATGGCAAAGTTTTTCTCGATCGCCTGGAAACTACCCAAGATCTTATCACTGACCAGGAATACCTCAAGCGCATGGCGATCGAGCAGAGCCTCGCCTAATTATTTTCCTTAACGCGATAAAACTCTGACCACCATATAAACTGCCAACACAATCAAAGTACACCGAAACATCAAATTCACCGTCCGATCGGGGAACTTGGGCAGCAATCGCGTGCCGATCTGTGCTCCGACAATTCCACCCAACCCTAAACACAAGCCTGGTATCCACAAAACATTTCCATTCCAGGCGTGCTGCGCCAATGCCGAAATGGCGATCGCCACAATAGCCCCCAAGCTCGTCCGCACCGCTGACTTAATGGGTTCGTTCAGCAACAGCATTTGCAACGGCACCAGGACCAACCCGCCACCCACACCAAACAGTCCCGATAGTAATCCCACCAAAAGACCAATGCCAGCCGTAGGAGCAAATCGAATTGGGGGTGATAGATGGGTGCTGATCGTAGGCTGACGGTTCTTAAGAGATTGCCGCAAATTCATTAAGTAGATAGTGAGCAGCAAAAGTCCGGCGAAGGCAATAGAGAGCCATCGGTCGGGAATGCGATCGCCCAGCCAAACCCCACCTTGCGCCGTAAAAATGCCAAACGCTGCCAACACCAGCGAGACTTGCCAGTTCAGTTCCCCCATCCTCAAATTTCGGATACTTCCCGAAACCGAGCTAAGGAACACCCCGACTAAACTGGTCGCTGTAGCCTCTACCAAAGGCACGCCAAATAGTGTTAAAGCAGGAACCATTAGCAAGCCGCCGCCAATTCCTAGCAAACCCGACAGCGTGCCCGTCAAAGTTCCTAAAATCAACAGCAGCATCCAACCGATAGGAGTCTCTAGCATTATTTCACTGGCTGTAAACGCTAGGTAGCATTTTACTTTTTCACCAGGAATTTCGGAGGCTGATAGAGATCATTACGGCGCATTAAAAGCAATTAATTTTCGTTTTAGCCCAATGTCTTCTTTAGCATGAATGTAAAGCGGATCGGGGTGAAGCGCGATCGCCCGATTGTAAGACTCGATCGCATTGCCATACGCCATCATTTCCGTTAGCAATAACCCTCGATTAAACCAAGCCTGATGATACTCCGGCTGCATCGACACCGCTCGGTCGTAGGAATCTAACGCCTCGGCGTAGCGCTTTAGTGCACAGAGGGCGTTGGCGCGGTTGCTCCAGGCTTGGCAATACTTGGGATTGAGGGCGATCGCTTGGTCAAATGCCGAAACTGCCTCTTTATAAGTCTCCTGTTCGCAAAGCTCGCAGCCTTGCGCGTCCCAAAACTCCGGACTGTTTTGATTATTCATCATGAGAAAATCTTGTAATTTTTCTTGTAACTTTTTCATTGTGGAGACAAGCGTTGAAACCGTGGAGGGAAGATTTCTCTACTGAGAAAGGTTCGGTGCTAGACGGTTGAATGTAGATCAAAAAAGCCCCCAGTAGCGGGGGCAATGTCACAAGGAACTTTGAGGAGAATTGAGCGCTTAGTTATAAACGTTGCGATCGCGGGCTGCCTTAAAACGTGGGTTCAGCTTATTGAGGTTGGCATCCCGCGCCTCTTTGAAGCGAGGGTTCAGCTTGTTGAGGTTGGCATCTCGTGCATCCTTAAACCGTTGAGTCAGATTTGCTTCTGTGTTTAGCGCTGGGGAGAGTGCCTTACCTGCAACATCGTTGTGCATCCGATGAGCATCTCTAAAGCGGGGGCTGATAGCGCCAGCAGGTGAGGCAACAGCGACAGCCAAGGTGAGAATGGTTAAGCCTGCAAAAATAGTGTGTTTCATAGTGTTGAATCCTTAGGGGAACTTGAGTTGTAAGAGGTGTGTTCTGCGTTTCTTTCGCTTGATACTAGAATCGCGCCTGTCCCTGAGTTCTCTCTGAATCCAACCTGAGAAACTCTTAATCGTTTACTGAGAAAACTGAGGATGAGTAGAGCAATCCGATCGCTTTCTTTCATAAAATCCCTCCCTAGCCAAGCCTTCTAGATGCTTTGCCCTACGCTAGATTAAAAATGACGACTTAGATTTATGAGAGGCGGCAGATTATGGCTGACGATTCAGGACTGTTTTCGGAGCAGAGTTTTTGGCAGAAACTCAAAGACTTTGCGACATACGCTGGCAGAGAAGTGGTCGAGAAAGCCCTAATCTTGTTCTTTGCAGCTCAACGGGCTGAAACGCCACTCTGGGCGAAGACTGTGATTTATTCGGCACTTGCCTACTTCATTTTGCCGACTGATGCAATTCCCGACTTCATTCCGTTATCGGGCTATGCTGATGATCTGGGAACACTGGTTATGGCTCTCAGTACGGTCACAATGAGCATTACACCTGAAGTTAAAGCTTCTGCTAAACAAACTGTCGATAGCTGGTTTGGAGCACAGCAGAGTGGCGATCGCACTACCCCTCAAGAAGGCGACCCAGTGCGGGTAATTGATATTGAGTGATTGATATTGAGTGATTGATATTGAGTGATTGATATTGAGTCATGCGGCAGCAGTTCGATAGTAGGATTTAAGAGAAACGAATTAGCCCAAGGATTTAACAACCATGCCAGATGCAGTCGGTGTTATTGAAACACTCAGTTTTCCATCGGTGCTAGCCGCCGCCGACGCAATGGTTAAGGCAGGTCGAGTCGTCATTGTGCATTACGACATTGCCGAAAGCGGTGAGCATATTGTGGTGATTCGGGGTCCTATTTCTGAGGTTAAGCCAGCAATGGAGGCAGGCATCGCAGCGGCACCTACGCCTCCAAATGGTCAGCTTGTGACTTACTACATCGTGCCGAATCCACCTGAAAATGTCGTAGAGATTTTGCCGCTGCAATATACCGAGATCGTGGAGCAGTTTCAGTGGATGTGAGGCGATCGCTGAATTTGGCTCATCGAACCCTTAAGTAGAACAAATCGTTTCAATAGATAAAACTGAGGGAAACCCCCGTACAATGATGGGTGGCTTCACCGTATACGAATTTTATCTTAGGAGATAGCGATGCCTGTCGCAGTCGGAGTACTTGAAACGAAAGGTTTTCCTGGAGTCCTTGCAGCCGCAGATGCAATGGTTAAGGCGGGTCGGGTGACCCTAGTAGGTCATTTGCGGTGCGGTAGTGCCCGGTTTGCCGTCGTGATTCGAGGCGATGTTTCTGAGGTTAAAAACTCAATGGCGGCTGGAGTTGATGCAGTAGAAAAGGCTTACGGCGGAGTGTTAGAGTCTTGGGTGATTATTCCTCGCCCTCACGAAAACGTCGAGGCGGTGCTGCCGATCGCCTATACCGAGGCAGTTGAACGATTTAGAGATTCTGTGGAATCGCCTCGGGTTTTGCCCAGCCAGCGGTAGTTATACACTTAAAACAACACAATCTCATCGTTCGGTAGAGGGGCTTTTGACCTTTACCGAGTTTTTTAGGATTAGACTACAACAACTGCTTGCTAGCAATGGGCATCCGCCAGCCTGTGCCAAAAGCGCGATCGGTAACCTTTAGCCCCGGTGCAGCTTGCTTCCGTTTGAATTCGGCACGGGTAACCAGCTTCGTCACGCGCTCGACGGTGCTGGAGTCGTGCCCAGACGCAATAATTTCGGCGGCGGACTTGTGCCGTAAGATGAACTGGTCGAGGATATTGTCTAAAGCGTCATAGGGGGGCAAAGAGTCTTGATCGATTTGTCCGGGTTTAAGTTCGGCGCTGGGTGGTTTAGTGAGAATGTTGCTGGGGATGATTTCTGTTTGGCGGTTGAGCCATTCACAAATTGAATAGACGCGGGTCTTGGGAACATCGGCGATCGCGGCTAATCCACCATTCATATCGCCATATAGCGTACAGTATCCCACTGCTATCTCTGATTTGTTCCCCGTAGAGATCAATAAATGTCCAAACTTGTTAGAAATTGCCATCAACAAGTTTCCTCGAATCCGTGACTGAAGGTTTTCTTCAGCAATTCCGAACTCTGTATTTACAAACAGATCAGCCAACGTCTGATCGTAGGTTTTCATCAGATCGCCAATCGGTAATTTTTGAGTTTGAATCCCGAGATTATCAGCCAGATCGAAGGCATCTTTAACGGAATGATCAGAGCTATAGGGAGAGGGCATGAGGATGCCTAAGACGTTCTCGGCTCCGATGGCAGTAGCAGCGATCGCGGCGACCAACGCCGAATCAACGCCTCCACTCAATCCTAGAACCACTTTAGAAAAACCGCATTTACAAACATAGTCACGTACCCCCAGCACCAGCGCTGCCCAAATTTCAGCATTTTCGTTTTTAAGTTGAAGGGGTTGAACTGCTGCCGTTCCGGTAAAATCTTGTGTTTCTGGGTTGTAATCGATCATCACCAGATCAGTATCAAAGGCTTTACCTCGACAAACTATTTCGCCTTGGCGGTTGAAGCCAGAGCTATTGCCATCAAAGATTAAATCATCATTGCCGCCAACCTGATTTGCATACAGAATTGCCTGCTGATAGTGAAGTGATGCATGGCGCAGCATGGCTTCCCTCAACTGCTGTTTACCAACGCTATAAGGCGAGGCGGAAAGATTGACAATCAAGTGTACGCCTTGGTTTGCTAGATCGGCGATCGGGTCGGTTTGATAATTGCGTTTACCCCAAAAGTCTTCGTCGTTCCAAATGTCTTCGCAGATAGTGACGCCAACGCGAAGATCATGGGAAGCAGACTTGAGCGTAAATACGTTGCTATCTTGCCCCGATTCAAAGTAGCGGTCTTCATCGAAAACGTCATAGGTCGGGAGCAGTCGCTTGCGGAACATTTGCTGAACCTTGCCGCCTTCGAGGAGTGCGGTGCTGTTAAAGAGAGGCTTTTCGCCAGTTTGGGGCGATCGCACATTGGGTTCCACTGTTCCCACTAGCACAGCTAATTTGAAAGGTAAATCGTGTGCCAGTTGCTCTAGTGTGGTTGCCATTGCCCCGACAAATGCAGGTTTTAAGAGCAAATCTTTAGGCGGGTAGCCGCAGAGCGCAAGTTCGGGCGTGAGCATCAACCGTGCGCCTTGATCAGCAGCTTGTTGAGCTACTGCAAGGATTTTCTGGGCATTGCCAGTCAGGTCGCCAATGGTGGGATTGAGTTGGGCGATCGCGATTTTCATGAGGCTCCTAAGTCTTGAGAAATAGCGTCAATTTGTTGTTTGAGATTAGGTAAATCTTGTTCAATAACGTCCCACACGACGTTTAGATCAATGCCGATATAGTTGTGGCTCAGAACATTACGTAATCCTGCCATTTTGCGCCACGGCACCTTCGGATAAGCAGACTTTATTTCTGTTGAAAGATTCGGCGTTGCTGAATCGATGTATGATTTGCCCTCATCCCCGACCCTTCTCCCTAGGGAGAAGGGAGCTAGAACTCCTGTCCCCTCTCCTTTTGGGAGAGCTAGGGTGAGGGCAGATTTAGGAATTCATACTTGCATTCAGCAACGCCAAAGATGCTTAGTCGCTTCTCCTATCACTTCAAAGTTGCGGACACCTCCATCTTGAATGAGGGAGTTCTGCCAAAAAGCAGACTTTCCTTCTTGTGTATACAGTTGAGTCCTCCGAATGCATTCAGCAATGTATGCAATGTTCAATCGGTCATCTTTCATAACGGTATAGCCTCCTTTAAAACTCGTTCACGAATCAGAATATGAAGGGCACCTTCAGTTGCAACATCAACATCTCGTTCTAATAAGGGATCTGCATTGAAATAAAGTCCCAATGGGATGCGTTAGCTTTCTAGCCCCCTAAATCCCCCAATTCTGGGGGACTTTGAAAGGCTCGGAAGTCCCCCAGAATTGGGGGATTTGGGGGGCGGATC
>Ga0335397_10001820_pt1 | contig 29050 bp, 40 predicted proteins | sample MAT04_FD_205740 | JGI IMG/M metagenome (GOLD analysis project Ga0335397, IMG submission 205740) | Freshwater microbial communities from Lake Fryxell liftoff mats and glacier meltwater in Antarctica - MAT-04 (spades assembly) (version 2) ... | reverse complement strand
AAATTAACTATAAAATCGTCGTGATCAAGTTTGTAAGCCGGAAACCAAATTTGGCTTGAGCTACGGATAAAATTTACCACATCCCTCTCAAGGCTGACTTTGTGTTACTTGTCTGACTTCTTCGACACTCAAATCTAACGCCTCTGCTACTTGTTCTACAGTCAACCCTGCTGCCAACATTGCTGGGACTGCTTTTACTTTCCCTTGAACCTTACCTTGTTCAACACCTTCCTGAAAGGCTTCCTGATAAAATCTGGTTTGCTTTAACTCGCTTAAGCTAAACATTTCCTCGATCTCCTCCCTACTCATTGTAGGAAACTTGTAAGCCAAAATAGTCTCTATAAATTGTAATAATTGCTGCTGTTTTAGTGGTGAGTTTATCTCTGACTTAGTTCTGTCTATCAACTCCCTTGCTTGTGCGATCGCTATATCGTCGCTTGCAATTACTAATTTAGCAGTTGCAATGCCAATTGGAAGCGATGCAGCCTCACCTAATTCATCAAGATAAATCCGTCTGACGCGCCCACTTGTGAAAAACTCATGGTAATGTTTGATATCGCCTGTATCTACACTTCTGTTTGGGTATAAAACTACAGCACTCCAGTTATTTTCTGGTTTATTATGACGCAGGTATAAACATATTTCTGAAATTAGCCGGGAATAAATTTCTCCATCAGCCTGAAATTGTACTTCAACAAAATAAATTTGGTTTTCACTTCCTTGTGTAGGCAGAAATACACCATCGATTCTGAAGGCTGTTTGTTTGATTTCAACTGATGAAAATTGATAAAGGCTAGCTTCTTCTGGAGGATTACCAATAAGTTCAAAAAAGATATCAGGGAATTCTTGAAACAGGCGATAAAAGATAATGTCTGTTTTCACAACTTTATATCAATTGAAGATTTTGATTTGCTGTTCATGTGTAACTTTATTCTTCAGTTCCATCTCGCACTTCCAGCAATCGCTCTTTTGCCATCCCTAATATACGTGAAAGGGGTGCTAATAAACTATCATCAAATGCTTCTCCAGCATAAATATTATTAAGTTCAGTGGGAGATAATTTAAAGGTATCGCAGAATTTAGCAAACTCCTGGTTACTCAAGTCAAGCTCTTTTTGCCGATCGTGAAGTAAAACTGCGATCGCTCTTGTTCCATGTTTCGGGCGTTCACTAGTTTTTACATATTTTTCCATTAAATAATTGACTTTCCTGGTATCGCCGCCTATCTTTTTAATTAAATCAGTACAAGCCATTTTTAGTGCTTTATTTAAAACTTCTTCTTCGTTTAAAAACTTAATAACTTCACTGGCATATTCTGGTTTGAAAAATCCCACCAAATCGCCTTTATGATAAATCGGTATATAATGCTCATTTGATTCAAAATGCCAATCTAACGGTTCGTTGCGTAGAGACATAGCTGCACACCTAAATATTTTAAGATTGCACCATTTTAAAACCATTTATTCCTTAACCGCCAGGGGTTATATATTTATCACAATTACGCGGTGTCCAGAACCCCGACTTCTCAAAGAAGTCGGGGTTCTAACTTTTCACTAATGATTTAGGAATGCTATATTTCAGACTGGTGTCCAAGGCCCAATAACAGATTTTCCCTGTTTTTCTTTCTCAGCTAACTCTAAATTAAATTCTAAAAGTTTCTCTAAAATGTCGTCGTTATAACTAAAGCCATAAGCTTGCATCACTAATTTATCTAACTGTTGATGCAGTTTATAAAGCTGGCTGGTTGGCTCATCAAAAAATTTATTGTACAGTGTGGTAATTCCCCACTGTTTTGACTCCATTTGTTGTGTGCGGTATTGATGGATTTCCTCAGACTTTGAGCGGATATGATTAACTAATTTAGTCTCAGGAGTTTGAGGAAAGGGGAAGGTTTCAAAGCAGGTTGTGGGCGTATAGGCTGTAGTGTCACCTAGAGTTGATTTTTGAGCATTCATCCAAGTACGATGCACCATCGATAAGACAATACCAAAAATATAAAAATCGTCATTAGTCAGAACAACAGACTTATCACCTGCTAACCAATTAATAGGTGCTGGAATAAAAACAGCCCATTTTGATACTCTGGGTACTGTAAAATAGCAATTTAAAGCAATAGTTGCTGTTCTCATTGCTTTATTAGTACGCTTAAATGTCCACCATTTTTGTTGTAGGATTAGTTCACGGTTATTTAAACGCTCTGGCTTGACACAAGTTTCAATATGTCTGAAAGGCAATATGTAATTACTAGCTTCTTCAATAGACATATCTACAAAATCGATAATCCAACGTTCTGGAGTACCATGAGGATTTTTCGCCAGATTAGCACCCATTGAAAATAGTTTGAGAACTTTTTTATTTGTTGCATCAGATGCAACCGAAGCTTTTACCTGTTCCTGCGTAACTATAAATCCATTACCATTGGGTTCTACTCCACGAATACAGCACCCAGTGTTTGCTTTTATTCGATTTGCTATCGTCACATCAATAGTTGATTTAAGTGAGGAATTTATAGCTGTAATTAAATAATTATCTAAATATAATTTCTGAGACTTCTCTTTACTCCAGTTAATAATACTAACATGAACACTTGCTTCACCCGACCAAGCTTGACTAGCGATAGCATCATAAATATATCCATTATTTTTAACAACGTAGTCTACAGAAGCTTCTCTATTTTTACCTTGACAAATTGAATTAGTAGCAACTAATCCGGCTCTGCCTTTTTCGCCAAGTTGTGAGTGAGCTAATCTAAACCAATAGCAGGCAATATCTATTTGCTGATTTTTGACATCTGTGAATTTATTAAAAACTTTTTTAGTGTAATTATCACCTAATTCTTTTCTTATTCTGTGTCCACCCAAAAACGGTGGATTACCAATAATTGCATCAGCTTTTTGCCATTCACTAAACAGTGCATCCTGACAAACAATATTATTATCTAAACTATCCAAAGGTAAAGCGGGTTCAGTCAACTTTAAATTATCAATGGCAATTTTTCGCGCAATCATCAACGTCACTCGTGCCAATTCCACAGCAAAAGGATTTGTATCCATGCCATAAAATTGCTGTGGCGTGACAAAACCCATTTGAATTTGCTTATCTTCAGATTTACGACGCTGTGCAATTGCTTCTAACAGCAACATTTCAATCCGCTTAAGTTCCTGATAAGCCATATACAGAAAATTACCCGAACCACAAGCAGGATCAAGTACACGATAGCTTTGGAGTTCCAATTGCAATGTAGAAAGTTCAGCAATTGTGCTTGCTGCTTCAATTCTTTCTTCCCAATAGCGGCTAATGGTTGGACGGACAATTTTCATAATGTCTGCTTCTGAGGTAAAGTGAATTCCCCGTGCATGACGCTCTTTTTTATCCACCGTACCTTCAAACAAATTCCCAAAAATTGCTGGACGTACCTTACTCCAATTTTCTTTTGCCGATACATCTAAAAAATTCAATTCTTCCCTTGTCAACTCAATCGCATGAATCTGCGAAAATAACCCACCGTTGAAATAATCAACATCTTTATAACGTCCCGCAGGGGTAATTCCCGGCAAATTCATTTCTCGAAATAAACCACCCAAAACATCATAAGAACTCGCCCCACTCATGCAATCCTGAACACAGGAAACAAACATATCACGGGGTAAAAGTTGCCTATCCTCTGCAAACATTGCCAGCACACATTGCAGAATGAAACGCTGCGCTGTCAACTTTTCAATCCCGCGTTTTTCCAGTTCTAGCAGCAACTCTCCCATACGACGCGCTGCACGTTCAGTTACTTCTAGCTGGTTGTTGCGAAAAACAGGAGTTTTGTCTCCAAACTCCATAAATGCAAACGCTCCTGCCCTTTCTGGCAGTTGTCCCAAAGGTATTACATCTACTGGTGTATCTAATTGGATATCAAAATCAAAAATCCAAAATTCGTCAAAATTGCACAATAATACATAACGGGGACGATCTGGTACTAACCGCGTCCAATAATCAAACGCTTGGGAATAATGCTTACTCAAGTCTTCCCCGCGCTTTTTCATCTCAATCAACACACGGGGTTTCCAGACTAAATCAGCAAAACCAGTTTTACCCTTTTTGCTACCTTTTTTAATTGCCTCTTCGTAACTGGCTCCCGCTTCCAGCGCTCCTTCATGCCCAAAAGCCCGGAAGAATCGATCTAAAAAAGTTTGCGCTTCCTTTTTTTCCTGTCCCTTGATGTGCTGCTTACAAAAATTAACAAACTTATCTAGACTTTCAGGTGTCGCTGCTACCATTTTCGATTAATGATTGCCTTAAGTATTTTTGGCAATTCCTATGTTATAAATTAATCAAGAAAAATGGTAGGAATTATCCTTCCCAATCTTGACGAGTATCGCACAGAAAATTATCTGCGATCGCATCATCAAATAAATAGGGGCAATGCTCTGGAAAAGTTCGTAATGGTAAGTTAGTTTCTCGTAGCGCTAAATCCACTCCCGCTTCAAAGCCATCCAACAAAGCTTCTTCTATCCGAGACTTTAAGCTAGGGTTCTGTCGCAAATGCCTTTGGATGGCGCGACGCTGTTCTCGAATTGTTAAAAACCAACTACGACAGCGTTGTTCGGGTTGATACTCCCACTTCAACAGATGACCAAGTAATACACTCAGACGACTTACGAGTTCCCGATACTCCTGTCTGCCCAAAGCTTGAATTTCCTCTTGCAGGTGTTGCCAGTCTAGTTCCATAACTAGCCTCTGCTCTAACGCTTTAGCCTGCTGCTGTGTCCAGCCATAGAAGTCTCGGTCATACAAAAAAGGTTTGTCCATATCCATAGAGTTGAATCTTGGCAGCAATAGACCATGAGCTATAGCGCTTCTGGGTTGAGTCCAATACAGACCTAACCCCCAGCCCCTTCCCTTGTAGGGAAGGGGAGTAAAATTCAAAGCCTCTCTCCTTTTAGGAGAGAGGTTTGGAGAGAGGTCAGAGTGTATTGCATACAAACGAGAAACGTTATAGTTTAATGATTTAAATTCAATCCTGAACAAATATTCAACTTGCCTTCGCCTCATCCCCAGACGCTTCAGCCACAGCCGCTAATCTATCTGCCGCAGCTTGCACAATTTGAGCCACTTGTGCCAGAGGCATGTGCTGGATTTGTCTCAGAATCAGACTCAAATCTGAAGTTTCTGGAATTGGCTTACCATCAATGCAGCTGATTAACTCTTCCATTGTGTAGCCTGCTTTCGATGCGATTTGAGCCAAATTTTCTGTATCTGGAACCTTCACACCTTTTTCCCACATCTGAACAGCAGTAGCAGATACTCCCAAAAGCTTACTAAACGCTCGCTGACTCATTGAACCGCGAGCTAGTTTAATAATTTCAATCAGTTTTTGTTTGCTTTCGATCTTCACTGCTTATATAGCTAGCCAACTGTATTTACAAGTTTACTTTCAATATTACAAGTTTACTTTTATATTGACAGCCTTGTGTTTTAGTACTAAACTATATCTCTGGTTTTAAATCGGCAACTACAGGCATCAAGCTAGTAGACCAACCCATCTATCTTTAACCAACCCAAAAAACTTAGTTTGCTACGGCGCTTGTGCTAGTAGCTAGACTTTGCTGCGAAGAAATAATATCGAAGGTGCATCATGTTTCGCCAGCCACGTAAAATTAACCAATATCGCCGCAAAGGTAAAAACCTTATAGCCACTAATAAAATTAAACCAGAAAAGTGGAAAATTTCTGACGCAGAAACCAAAGAAGCTTTAAAAGTTAAAGGCTACGATGTTAAGCAAATCAAAAAAATCCACCTTCTGAAACATCAAGTGTGTATTTCCTACTGGGATGCAAAAGGCAATATATGCAGCAGCTTTTTTAGCTACCGAATTTTTGCGCGTTGGCAAGAAGAAGTTGAAAAGCTAATTTATACCTGTGAAACATTGAAGGAATGGGCAAAGTTAAATTACGTTATGAAGTACGAATTTGCCTATTACCATTATCCCAGTGAAATAGAAAATACACTCCACGCAATATTAGAAACCCACCTGTGTGTGTTAAAAGCAACAGTACAATAAGTGTTTTTACAGGAATATTAACACCAAAAATTAGTTAGCGGCAGAAGTCGCTAACTCCGCGAGACGTTCCTGTTGGTCTAGAGATATACAAGATTGGATAAGCGTCTCTAAATCACCTTCCAAAACAGGGTTAAGGGAATAATTCTGACCTAAGCGGTGATCGGTAGCCCGGTTATCTTTATAATTATAGGTGCGAATTTTTTCCGATCGCGATCCTGTACCAACCTGCGATCGCCGCATGGAAGTTACAACCTCTTGTTGTTCGCGTAACTTGATCTCATACAACTTCGCCCGCAGAATTTGCATCGCCCGTTCTTTGTTCTGCAACTGGCTGCGTTCTTCTGTACAGAAAATCCGAATCCCTGTTGGTTTGTGCATCAAGTCGGCGGCTGTTTCCACCTTGTTGACGTTTTGCCCACCAGCACCGCCAGAACGAGCTGTAGTCATTTCAATATCTTTCGGGTCAATATGAATTTCCACTTCATCCACCTCTGGCATAATTGCCACGGTAGCTGTGGAAGTATGAACCCGTCCCCCAGATTCGGTTGCCGGCACGCGCTGCACACGATGCACTCCAGCTTCAAACTTTAACTGGCTGTAAACGTCATTACCTTTAATTTCGAGAATGACCTCTTTCCAGCCACCCATTTCTCCTCGAGATTCGCTCACCAGAGAAACTTTCCAACCTTGAGTCTGGGCGTAGCGGGTGTACATCTGCATCAAATCGCCAGCCCAAATACTTGCTTCATCGCCACCAGTGCCAGCGCGAATTTCCAACATGATATTCTTTTCATCATTGGGGTCGCGTGGTAGCAGCAAGACTTTCAAGCGAGTCTCTAAATATTCTATTTTTGCCTCAAGTTCCTTTACTTCCAGAGTTGCCATTTCTTGCAACTCTGGGTCACTCGCAGATTCTTTGTGAACCTGACGCGCTCCTATCAAGTCTTCTTGGGCTGTTTTCCAAATTTCATAGGTATCAACTACCTCTTCCAAAGAAGAACGAGACTTAGCAATTTCTTGATATTCATCAGGATTGCTAGCGGTATCGGGGTCGCCAAGACGACGTGTTAACTCATTAAAGGTTTGTTCAACGGATTTTAGTTTGTCCAGTAAGTATGATTCAGCCATGACCAGTGCGATCGCTCCTTAAAAAAATAACAAATTGGCTCGAGCATATAAATGAAAATCGACCCAGCTAATGCAGGGCCGTCGTTAACAGCAGAGCCAACTCGCTACTTTTTGTCTTGTTCGTCGCCAGATGTTTGAGTGCTGCTCATACCGTACTTACGGAGGAAGCGCTCTACTCGACCCTCAGTGTCAATAATCTTCTGAGTACCAGTGTAAAAGGGGTGATTTCCAGACCAAACATCTACGTGCAATTCTGGCTTAGTAGAGCCAATGGTCATAACAACTTGACCGTTGCAGTAAACTTTAGCATCTGGATACCACTTGGGGTGAATATCAGCTTTAGCCATTGTTCTTTTTGTGATGAATCTATATAAATTATAACTTTCAGCGTTCAATTGAAGCTAGGGAGTGGGGAGTAAGAATTTTAGATTTTAGATTTTGGATTTTAGATTGAAATTTAATCCAAAAGACGCTCGCGGACTCGCTAACGCTACGCTATCGTCAATCCAAAATCCAAAATTGAATTGCCCAATGCCCTAACGCTTAGAATACTGAGGCGCTTTCCGAGCTTTATGTAAACCATATTTCTTCCGCTCTTTTGCTCTCGGATCGCGAGTCAAATAACCTTCGGTTTTCAAAGGTGGGCGGTTGTCTGGGTCTAGTTGGCACAAAGCACGAGCAACTCCCAAACGAACAGAATCAGCCTGTCCGGTCAAGCCACCGCCTTCTGCTTTCACCAAAATGTCATATTCGTTTTCCAATCCCAGAGTTTCCAGAGGTGCTTTGATCACTCCCAGGTAGTTGGGGTTGAATTGGAAATACAAGGTTCCATCTTTACCGTTCACAATCAGTTGACCGGTGCCTGGAACCAATCGTACCCGTGCTACTGCATTCTTACGACGGCCAGTACCCCAGTATACGGCGCGACCGCTATTAGCATCTGCTACTACCATTAATTTTCTTCTCCAGGAATTGTACTAACTTTTAGTTCTTTAGGTTTTTGAGCATCATGGGGATGCGTAGGGCCAGCGTAGACTTTCAGCTTGGTGAACAACTGCTTACCCAGGCTATTTTTAGGTAGCATACCTTTAACAGCCTGTTCTAAAATCCGCTCTGGTATGCGCTGTTGCAGTTTAGCGAAAGTTTCCGTTTTCATTCCACCGGGACGACCAGAATGGCGACGGTAAAGCTTTTGAGTACGCTTTTTACCTGTGACTGCGATTTTCTCGGCATTGATAACGATTACGAAGTCACCTGTATCTAGATGGGGTGTGTATTCGGGTTTCTTTTTGCCTCTTAAAACCTGGGCGATTTCGCTGGCGAGGCGACCGAGGCGTTTATCGGTGGCATCTACTATGTACCACTCACGCTCAAGGGATGCTTGAGAAGGAAGGTATGTTTTAACTGTTGTCATTTGTTATTTGTCCTTTGTCATTTTTAATTTGTCATTAGTCATTTGCCTTTTGTCATTTGTCAGTTGTCTTTTGTTATTCACTAATGACCATTGTACAGACGCAATTAATCGCGTCTGTACTGACCAATGACTAATGACTCTTGACTAGTGACGAACTTTGGCAAGGTGTCGTACCAAATCTCTTTTGGAAAGGGAAAATCTGGATAGCCGACTCGCAACAAGCACAAGCCTTGGGGCGGGGCGGCGTGTTTCACTTCTTCCCGGCGTTCTTCTTTCCAGAGTTCGGTGAAGCTAGAAAGTGTCCGTTGTCCAGAACCTACCTGTACCAACATCCCTACCAACAGCCGTACCATGCCATACAAAAATCCATCTGCCTGTATTTCAATATGGATAAATGGCCCACTGCGACGACACTCTGCTGCTTGCACCTCTACCCAGGAATGCGATCGCTTTGAGCCTGCACGGTGAAAAGCAGCTAAGTGATGCTTTCCCAAGAGAGGTTTCAGGGCAGCTTGGATTAAGGATTCATCCAGGGGTGCATAATAATAATGCCAACTGAAAGGTCTTACAAACAAGTTAAGCCGATCTTCAGTGTATATCGTGTAGCGATATCGTCGATAGGCAGCACTAAAGCGAGCGTGCCAACGGTTATCTACACTAGCTGAAGCCCTGATTAATATATCTGGCGGCAGATAGCTGTTGAGAATTGTTGCCCACTTGTGAGGCGGAATTAAACCTGTTGCTTCAAAATGGGCTACTTGAGCAGCAGCGTGAACTCCAGAATCGGTTCGTCCGGCACCGTGTAATGTTACATGATACCCAAGAATAGTAGCGATCGCTCTTTCTATCTCTTCTTGGACAGTCCGTTGTTTTTTTTGCCGTTGCCAGCCATGAAAATGAGTGCCCAGGTATTGGATTACCAAGGCTACTCGATGAGTTTGTGTAGGCTGGTGGCTTTCTAACATACAGATTTTGTTCTACCCTACGGGAAGCCGCCAAAGGGCGTCTATGTCATTTGTCATTTGTCCTTTGTCAGTTGTCCTTTGTTATTCACTAATGACCAATGACTAATGACTAATGACCAATAACTAAATGACTTAAACCAATTCAATTATTGCCATTTTTGCATTATCACCCCGACGCGGTACGGTACGCAGGATGCGGGTATAACCGCCCTGGCGATCGCCATATCGAGTAGGAGCTTGCTCAAATAGAGCGTGAACCAGTTGTTTGTCGAAGATATAGCCAAGGGCTTCGCGGCGTGCTGATAAGGAGCCATTTTTGGCTAGGGTAATCATTTTTTCCACTTCACTTCGGAGAACTTTCGCTCTAATTAAAGTGGTGGTGATCTTACCATGACGGATCAGCTCGGTGGCGAGCGATCGCAGTAAAGCACGGCGTTGATCGGCTGGTTTACTGAGTTTTTTGACGCGGCAACGGTGACGCATAATTATGCACTATGAGTTATGAACGGTTTTTCTTAAGGGTGTTTCGAGCCTCTTTCCATTGGCAGGGTGATGCCCAAGCGTCGCTGCAAAGCTTCCACGACTTCTTCTGCTGACTTCTGCCCAAAGTTCTTAATTTCTAAGAGGTCTTCTTGGGTATAATCCAACAAATCTGCCACAGAGTTAACTTGTGCCCGTTTGAGACAGTTATATGCCCGCACAGAAAGTTGCAACTCTTCGATGGGTATCTGGGCAGTTGGGTCGTCTGGAATATCTGAACCTGTGTCTGTTGGTTCTAGGGAGATGTCTTTCAAGGGGTTGAATAAATCTACCAAGATCGCAGCGGCAGAAGATAGTGCTTCTTGAGGGGAAATACTGCCATTTGTCCAAACTTCCAACAGGAGTCGGTCTTTTGGAATCAAGTCTTCCCCACGAGATTCTTCAACACTATAATTGACTTTTCGCACTGGCATAAATATTGAGTCGATTTGGAGAAAATCCAACGATGTGGCTTCCTCACGTCCTCGCTCTACGGTGCGATAGCCTTTGCCTTTCTCGATCCGAAATTCCATTTCCAGCTTTCCACCCTCAGCGATGGTGGCTACATACTGAGTTGGATCGATGACTTCTACTTCACTGGGCAAATCAAAATGTGCCGCAGTGATTGTTGTTGGGCCCGTAACGAGTAATCTCCCAATCTGAGGCTGCGAAGAATAGTTTTTGAGGATAACTTCCTTCATTTTCATGAGGATTTCCAGCACATCTTCCCGCACGCCTGGAACTGTGGCAAACTCGTGTGAAACGCCTGCAATCCGCACTGCTGTAACTGCTGTACCTTCTAGGTTCGACAGTAAAACTCGCCGCAGTGCGTTGCCAACCGTTGTTCCTTGACCACGATCTAGAGGTTCCAGAACAAATTTACTGTAATGGTTCCGACTTTCTTCAGTATTCGACTCTACACATTCAATCTGAAACTGCGCCACGGATGAGCCTCCCTTTTTCTAAGGTGCTGCTAGCAGACAAATCAATTGCCTCCCGAATTGAATTTATGTCCTGTAGATTATAGGTATATCAAACTATTAGTATAAAATTACGGTATAGTTTGACACTTCTATTGAGCTTGCAGGCGCTAATAATATTTTGGGTAGCCCGAAGCTTAACAGCTTTTCCGGTGGGAAAATCTGACACGCTTCTGGTCGCCCAAGCTTTAACTCAATAACAGTTTGAACGTTAGACGCTCAACCGGTCATTGCTGGCTGTAACTTTTCGTCCTCACTCACTGCCCAAGTTTTGGTATTTAAACTCGACGGCGCTTGGGTGGACGACAACCATTGTGAGGAATCGGGGTAATATCCCGAATGAGTGTAATTTCCAGTCCTGCTCCTTGAAGTGCCCGGATAGCGGTTTCTCTACCTGCTCCTGGCCCACTAACCATTACTTCAATCTGGCGCATTCCTTGATCAATGGCTCTACGGGCTGCACTTTCAGCTGCGGTTTGTGCTGCAAAGGGAGTTCCCTTTTTTGCTCCCTTAAAACCGCTAGAACCAGCACTAGCCCAGGAGATTACATCTCCATTTTGATCGGTAATGGTGACAATGCTATTGTTGAAAGTAGACTGGATGTAGGCCATCCCACTGGGTACATTCCGTTTCTGCTTCTTGCTCCCGGTTTTTTTAGTTGGTTGTCTCGCCATACTTGTTTAGTTGATTTAAGGTAAAACTTGCTTGGATTAGCAAGCGTTGCAAAATTATTTCCCTGGAGCCTTCTTCTTCCCTGCCACTGTCTGCCTTCTGCCTCGACGGGTTCTGGCATTGGTGCGAGTTCTTTGTCCTCTGACTGGTAAGCCCATGCGATGACGACGACCTCTGTAGGTACCAATGTCAACTAAGCGCTTGATGTTCAAAGACTCCAAGCGCCGCAAGTCGCCTTCAACTTGATAGTTGCTTTCTATTTCCCCTCGTAGGGCTGTCACATCGGCATCACTTAAGTCCTTAACGCGGGTGTCTGGGTTCACACCAGTAGCCGCTATAATTTCTTGAGAACGTGATAAACCAATTCCGTAGATGTAAGTTAGACCGATCTCGACGCGCTTATCGCGTGGAAGGTCTACTCCGGCAATACGTGCCACAATGAACTCTCCCTATTGTTCTCGCAATTACTGTTGGTTGGAAAAACGTGATTAATCGCGTCTTTTCGTTTTAATGATGATATGCGTGTTACAACTCACTCTGTTGGTAAGAGCGTTATCCTTGACGTTGCTTGTGCTTGGGGTTCACGCAGATCACCATGACGCGACCACGACGTTTGATCACGTTGCACTTTTCACAAATCTTCTTGACTGAGGCTCTAACTTTCATGCCTTTTATTTTTTGACTCCAAATATAAAATTATAGCATTTCTAGGGAAATTAATCCAGTTCAATGACTAGCAAACAGCCAAAAAAATGGTTTTATGGTAAAATTCTCTACATATACTTACTTCTTTCGTAGTCGATAGGTAATTCTGCCTTTGCTCAAGTCGTAAGGAGTTAGCTCTACCTTGACGCGATCGCCGGGCAAAATCTTGATATAATTGCGGCGAATCTTGCCGGAAATGTGAGCTAGCACGTTGAAGCCATTGTCCAAGTCAACGCGAAACATCGCATTGGGCAGGGACTCTGTAACCGTGCCTTCCATTTCAATCAAATCTTGCTTAGACAATTTGTTTTTTCCTCAACTCAACAATTTCGTGTTCAGTTGCAGCACTTTATCTGCAAGAGAACACACTTTAAGAAATATATCAACAGTTTATTAATATATCTTAGCTAAAATTGATCTTTTTCTTGGTAGGGGGAGTGGTGAGAGACGCGATTAATCGCGTCTGTACTGAGGAATAGTGAGTGATAAGTGGTGAATTCCCTCTTCCCACTCCCTACTCCCCTTTCAGGAAGCGATTACTTTTTGTAGTTGACCAGTGACATCTTCTTGGGACTGATTGCCATTGACTGTTAGGAGTTTTTTGCGATCGCCGTAATAATCAATTAAAGGTGCAGTTTCAGCGCGGTACACTTCTAAACGACGACGAATCACCTCTTCGGCATCATCTTTTCGTCCTCTAGCTAGCAAACGTGCGATCACAACTTCATCTGGTGCATCTAGATTGACTACCCTTTCGCCACTTTGATGTATTTCTTCGAGTAACTTCTCCAGAAAAGCTGCTTGGGTCACTTTCCGGGGAAAACCATCAAGAATCCAACCATTTTTGGCATCTGGTTGACTGAGGCGTTCCTGTACCAAGTCCTCCACTAGCTGGTCGGGCACTAACTCACCGCTATCGACATAACTTTGAGCCTTGATTCCCAAAGGAGTCTGCTCTTTCATGGCTTGTCTCAATATTTCACCAGTAGAAATATGGGGAATATTCAAGTGTTCAGCCAAAGTTTGAGCTTGTGTTCCTTTACCCGCTCCGGGTGGCCCCAAGAAGATTAGTCGCGTCACTATTATTTCACCATTCCTTCATAGCGCTGAGAGATGACATAAGTTTGGACTTGTTTGGCTGTCTCAATTGCCACACCAACTAAAATTAACAAAGAGGTAGCACCTATTCCCTGGAAAGTTTTCACATTCAAAGCGCTTTCCACGGCGGTGGGGATAATAGCAACGAAGCCCAAAAATATCGCACCCAAAAAAGTGAGTCGGTTGGATACGCGTTCGATATACTCGCTAGTTGCCTTGCCGGGACGAATGCCAGGAATACTAGAACCCATTTTCTTCAAGTTCTGCGCCACATCTACTGGGTTGAGAATCAACGATGAATAGAAGTAGCTGAAGAAAACGATCGAAATCATGTAGACCAAGGCATAGACCCAGGAGCTAGAACCGCCAGGACTCAAATAAGTGTTAACTATATTTGCCAATTCGACATTTTTAGCAAAATTGGCTATTAGCAATGGCAAGCTGAGGATGGCAGCAGCAAAAATAATTGGCATCACGCCGCCTTGATTTAACCGCAGGGGCAGATAGCTACGCTGCTCTGCCAAAACTCTCCGACCGACTTGGCGACGAGCCGAAATAATTGGGATGCGGCGCATTCCTTCTTGCACAATCACAATACCAACAATTGTCGCTAGGAAAACTAAGAGCAGCACTATCACACGACCCACTGTTTCCCGACCGCCTACTTGCACCAAGTCGATGGTATCACCCAAAGCTTTTGGTAATGACGCGACAATGTTGACAAAAATCAACAATGATGCTCCATTACCAATGCCACGTTCTGTAATCAGTTCTGATGCCCACATGACGAACATCGAACCAGCAGTCAGAGCGATCGCAGTTTCAGCTACGAAGATGGCCCCTGGCTTTAAGGCAAATTGCTGGAGGAATAATGCCGAAAAAGCTGTACTTTGAAGAATCGCCCAAACTACAGTTACATAGCGGGTAATTTGCGATATTTTTCGCCGACCTGCTTCGCCTTCATTTTTCTGTAAATTTTCTAAAGATGGAATCGCTGCGGTGAGCAATTGGATGATAATAGACGCATTAATGAAGGGCAAAATCCCTAAAGCAAAGACTCCCAAAGTCGAAAGTCCTCGCCCGGAAAATATATCCAATAAGCCGAATATGGAATTATTGCCCGATATGGCTTCGGCAAATCTCGGTCTATCGATCCCTGGTACGGGCAAGAAGATGCCCAGGCGAACCAAAATTAAAATACCGACAGTGACAAGCAGCCTACCTCTGAGACCGGCTGCTTGTGCCATCTGCATAAAAGTTTCTTGAGCCGTTGGGGCTTTATCTCGACTGATCATAGAGTGCTACCTTTATTGTGAACCAGGCGCTGACAGCGAGTTGGCTTGCATTTAAGTGCGCTGTTCCGGCTCACTCATAAGACTTCACAACTACCACCAGCTGCCTCAATTTTGCTACGAGCTGTACCTGTGAAAGCTGCCGCTTGTACCTTGAGCGGAATGCTCAATTCCCCGTTACCTAAAACTTTCAATGGCCCCTTCACAGCAGTCAGGATACCTGCGGCTTTCAAGGAGGTCAAAGTTACTTCCGTATTAGCAGGAAGGGAGGCTAGCTTCTCTACATTAATCGTAGTGTAAATCTTCTGATTAACAATCGGAAAGCCCTTCAGCTTAGGTAAGCGGCGGTATAATGGCTGTTGACCACCTTCAAAACCTGGTCGAGTCCCGCTACCAGAGCGAGACTTTTGACCACGCATACCTAGACCAGCACTGGCACCTTGACCAGCAGAAATACCTCTGCCTACACGCTTCTTGCGTTTCTTTGAGCCTTTTTGCGGCTTAACATCATGGAGTCTCATAAGTTACCAAGTTGTCGTTTCTCATTTGTCATTTGTCATTTGTCATTTGTAGTTTGTCATTTGTTCAGAACAAAGGACTACTGACTAAGGACAAATGACTAGTTAGATGTAGAGATTTTCAATAGGAATACCGCGATCTTCGGCGACTTCAGAAAGAGTTCGCAGTGTAGATAAGGCATTGACTGCGGCTCTAGCATTATTGAGCGGATTGTTAGAGCCAAGTTGCTTGGCTAAGACGTTACGAACTCCTGCCAATTCCAGCACAGTCCGCACAGCACCACCAGCAATTACCCCAGTACCAGGTGAGGCTGGGCGCATCATCACCTTCGCACCGCCACCGACACCATCAATGGGATGGGGGATGGAGTTTGATTTGGTGATTGGGATATCAATGAGGTGTTTTTTGCCGTCGGCTACGCCTTTTTTGACGGCACCAATTACATCTGAGGCTTTGCCTACTCCTACACCAACTTGACCGCGTTCGTTACCGACAACAACGATCGCTCGGAAGCTGAGTTTTTTACCACCTTTGACGACCTTGCTCACGCGGCGGATTTGGATAACCCGCTCTTGCCAAGTAGTTTCTTCTTTTTTGGCACGCTTTGTTCTACTTTTACGCTCTGTTGCCATAATTTATGCTCTGGTGAACGTCATTTGTCTTTTGTCATTTGTCATTTGTCTTTTGTCATTTGTCCAATGACTAATGACCAATGACCAATGACTTTAGAAATCTAAACCAGCTTCGCGTGCTGCATCAGCGAGTGCTTTCACACGACCATGATATAAGTTACCACCGCGATCAAAGACTACTTTGGTGATCCCTTTTTCTAGCGATCGCACTGCGATCAACTTACCAACTTGCACCGATGCGTCGCGGTTTGCACCTGACGCTAAACTAGATTTCAAATCTGGTTCTAAAGTCGATGCTGCCACTATGGTTTGATGCTGACTATCATCAATTACCTGGGCATAAATATGCTCATTAGAACGGAATACCGCTAAACGCGGACGTTCTGGGGAGCCAACAACTTTGCCACGAACGCGTCGATGACGACGGTTTTTTGATTCTCTACGAGTAAGTTTCATTTCTACTTCTTACCACCCTTACCAGTCTTACCAGCCTTACGTCTTACCACTTCACCGGCATAGCGAATGCCTTTACCTTTGTAAGGTTCAGGTGGACGAACGGCGCGAATTTTTGCGGCTGTGTTGCCTACGATTTCTTTGTCGTAGCCGCTGACAATCACGTTAGTGGTACCTTCGACTGCAAACTGAATTCCTTCTGGTGGTTCAATTTGCACCTGATGGCTGTAACCCATGTTTAAAACTAGGTTACGACCTTGAAGTTGTGCCCTGTAACCAACACCTTGAATTTCTAAACGGCGCTGAAAACCTTGGGAAACTCCCTCGACCATGTTGGCAACTAAAGTGCGGCTTAAGCCGTGGAGTTGCTTCGATGTCCGAGTTTCATCCCGACGATTTACGTGTAATATTTCACCCTCTTGAGAGAGTGAAATATTATCTCTGAGAGTGCGAGAAAGTTCTCCTTTCGGCCCTTTCACGACAATATTCGTACCATCGATCGCCACTTGAACTTTGGCGGGAATAGTAATTGGACGTTTACCAATACGAGACATTACTTTTGTCCTTTATCCTGTTATGAGTTATGAGTTATGAGTTATGAGTTTTTCTAACTTTTCACTCCTCACTCCTAACTCCTCGCTTCTGGTGACTACCAAACGTAACAAAGCACTTCACCACCCAAGTTCTGACGACGCGCTTCGCGGTCAGTCATAATCCCACTGGATGTAGAAATAATGGCAATGCCAATACCGCCTAGTACTCTTGGTAATTCTTTTCTATTGGAGTAAACACGCAAGCCTGGCTTACTCACTCGCTTTAAGGCGGTGATTAGAGGCTGACGATTCTTACCTTTATATTTCAGGGAAATCACTAGGTTGTGTTTTACCCCTTCTTCTGCTTCTTCGATTTCAGCAATAAAGCCTTCCTCCCGTAGCACTTTGGCAATGCTGCGGGTCATTTTTGTAGCTGGCACTTGTGTAGTTTGATGCCGCGCCAGGTTGGCATTGCGGATGCGCGTCAGCATATCTGCAATTGTGTCGTTAGCCGCCATCGTTCCCTCTATAGATGAACTTACTGATCGCGAAAGGGCATTCCTAATTCTTTAAGTAAGGCGCGACCCTCTTCGTCGTTTTTTGCTGTGGTGATGATGGAAATATCCATCCCACGCACTTGATCAACGCTGTCGTATTCGACTTCTGGAAAAATTAGCTGTTCTCTCACACCCAGAGTATAGTTACCCCGTCCGTCAAAGCTTTTAGGGCTAACGCCACGAAAATCTCGAATTCTAGGCAGTGATAGGCTAACCAGCCGATCGAAAAAGGCATACATCCGTTCGGCTCTGAGAGTAACCATGATGCCCACAGGCATACCTTGACGAATCTTAAAGCCAGCGATCGCCTTTTTCGCCCGCGTTACCACTGGTTTTTGACCGGTGACGAGCGCAATTTCGTTGATGGATGCTTCGAGCGACTTTGCGTTTTGAGCTGCTTCACCCAAACCTCGGTTAATAGTAACCTTTACCAACTTCGGTACTTGATGAACGTTGGTATATTGAAACTGATTGATCAGTTTGGGGACGATTGTCTCTTGATATAAGCTTTTGAGTCTTGTTGCCGCCATAGTTTTTTGTCCTGATATCCCTGGGCTTGGTCAGGGAACAAAGTTACGAGTGATGAGTTATGGGTTATGAGTTATGAGTTAAATTTAATTCCTAACTCTTAATTCCTAACTTTTAACTATTTATCCAGAATCTCGCCAGTTTTTTTAAGTTTCCTGACTTTTTTGCCTTCTGAGGTAAAGGTATAACAAACACGACTAGCAACGTTTTGTTTGGTGGAATAAAGCATCACGTTGGAGCTATGAATCGGGAATTCTTGGGTGAGAATCCGCCCTGATTCCCCTTCTTGCTGGGGTTTGACGTGTTTGGTTTTAATGTTGACACCTTTGACGATGACTTTACTCAGTTGGGGAAGTGCCTGGATAATTTCACCAACTTTTCCTTTGTCTTTGCCGGCAATCACTTGTACGGTGTCGCCAGTTTTAACATGCATTTTGTGGAATACTTTGGGCGTACCCTGTTTGGTTGCCATTAAAGCACCTCCGGAGCCAGAGAAACGATTTTGGTAAAGTTTTTATCGCGCAGTTCCCGTGCAACTGGGCCAAAAACCCTTGTGCCTCTAGGATTACCGTCTTTGTTGATGATCACAGCGGCGTTATCATCAAAGCGAATGCTCATGCCGCTGTCACGAGATACAGCTTTACGAGTGCGGACAATTACTGCTTCCACGACATCAGACTTTTTTACAGCCATGTTGGGTGTAGCATCTTTGACAACGGCGATAATTTTATCGCCGATAAAACCATAACGGCGGTTGCCTCCACCTAAGATGCGGATGCACATTAGTTTACGAGCACCGCTATTATCTGCAACATTCAGGTAAGTCTGGGGTTGAATCACAATTATTCTCCCTTGTGATGTTGTTAGTTTCTAACAACGATGAGGTTTAAGTAGGTTTGACGTTCAGGACTTCTGTGATTTTCCAGCGCTTGGTTTTGCTCAGGGGTCTAGTTTCCTGAATGCGAACGCGATCGCCTACTTTACACTTATTTTCTTCGTCGTGAACTTTATATCGTTGGGTGTTAACCACAATTTTGCCGTACTTGGGGTGAGGAGCGCGGTTTTCTATGGCAACTACCACAGTTTTTTGCATTTTATCGCTCACTACCAAGCCAACTCGTTCTTTAACTGCCATAATCTCCTACTTTTGTTCTTTAGCCAATTGACTTGCTGCCCGTTTGCGTTCTGTTTCTAGCGTTAGTAACTGGGCTAGGCGGTGTCGCATTTGTCGGAACTGGTGAGGCTTTTCTAATTGTCTTGTAGCTTTTTGCAAGCGCAACTGAAATAGTTGTCTTTTAATAGCGACAATTTCATCAGAGAGCTTCTCATCACTTAATTCTCTAGCTTCTGAAATCTTGGGAAGAGGCATAAGCTACTCCTGCTCCTGTGGTTGAGAGCGCACAATAAACTTGGTTTTTATAGGCAGTTTAAATGAAGCTAAACGCATAGCTTCACGGGCGATTTCTTCCGTCACTCCACCGATTTCAAACAAAATCCGTCCTGGCTTGACTACCGCTACCCAAAACTCTGGATTACCTTTACCGGAACCCATCCGGGTTTCAGCAGGACGCATGGTTACAGGTTTATCAGGGAAAATCCGAATCCAGATTTGTCCACCCCGACGAATATAACGGGTCATTGCCCGACGGGAAGCCTCGATTTGTCGGGCAGTAATCCAAGCAGGTTCTTGCGCTTGGAGTGCAAAATCACCGAAGTTGAGGGTGCTGCCACGGGTGGCTAGTCCCTCCATCCGTCCGCGCTGTTGTTTGCGGAATTTAGTTCTTCTAGGGCTTAACATGATTGGCTACTGGGTACTGGGCATTGGGCATTGGGCATTGGGCATTGTCAATGCGCCATGCTCATTTATCCTTCATTTGAGCGGTCTTCAAATTGCTGGCGACGACGTTGTTGTTGACGGCGACGGGGTTCACGATCGCGATCGCCACGATCACGGGGATCACGGCTTGCAGGTGGTAGCGGAGCTGGTTCCTGTCCAGGAATAATTTCTCCCTTAAACACCCATACTTTGATGCCCAAAATGCCGTAAACAGTTTTTGCCGTGCAATAAGAGTAGTCAATGTCAGCCCGTAAGGTATGTAAAGGTACTCTACCTTCACGAGTCCACTCTGTCCGGGCAATTTCTGCACCGTTGAGCCGCCCACTGACTTGGATTTTAATACCTTGGACACCAGCGCGTTGGGCACGCTGAATCGATTGCCGCACTACCCGCCGAAAGGAAACCCGGCGTTCCAATTGTTGAGCAATGTATTCGGCAATCAGGTAGGCATCAGCATCAACTCGTTGAACTTCAACTACGTTAATGCGAATTTGGCGATTACCACCCAACACTCCTTGGAGTCCGGTACGCAAGGATTCGATGCCTTGTCCACCACGTCCTACTACTACACCGGGTCTAGCTGTGCGTACTTCTAAGTCGATTTGGTCGGCTTTGCGCTCAATCCGCACCTCAGAAATTCCGGCGTTGTTTTGAGCAAGTCTACCCAGCTTTTGTTCTATGTATTGACGGAGCTTGTAGTCTTCTTGTAAAAGTTCTGGATAACGATCAGGAACAGCAAACCAACGGGATTGATGTTCATGTGTAATACCCAGGCGAAAACCAACTGGATGAATCTTCTGTCCCACGAATGCTTCCTCTAAAATTTCTTACTTTACGCAATTTATTCGTGTAAAAAAAGCTTATTTTTCTGGGGCGGCTGCAACAGCCACAGTAATATGACACGTCGGTTTGCGAATTTGGTAAGCTCGACCTTGCGCTCTTGGTTGGAACCGCTTCAACGGCGGCCCTTGATCAGCATAAGCCTGAGTAATCACTAGTTGAGTCCGATCTAACCCAGCGTTGTGTTCAGCATTGGCAGCAGCGCTTCTGAGAACCTTCAATATGGGTTCAGTGGCGCGATAGGGCATGAATTCCAGGATGATTAACGCTTCTCGGTACGATCGCCCCCGGATTTGATCGAGTACCCGACGCACTTTGTAGGCCGAGATGCGGATAAAACGAGCGATCGCTTTTACTTCAGTAGTATTAGTAGCCATAATTTTCTCCATTTTTGTCATTTGTCATTTGTCATTTGTCACTTGTCTTTACCTAATGACTAATGACTAATAACTAATGACTACCTACCCGCTTTTTTGTCGCTTTTTCCATGACCCCTGTAGGTGCGTGTCGGGGCAAATTCACCCAACTTGTGTCCTACCATCTGTTCATTTACAAAAACTGGAACGTGTTGGCGTCCGTTGTGAACAGCTATGGTATGACCTACCATTAGGGGCAAAATTGTCGAAGCTCTTGACCAAGTTTTAATAACTTCTTTTCTGTTGTTGTCGTTGAGCTTTTCAATTTTCTTTAGGAGATGATCCGCAACGAAAGGACCTTTTTTTAGAGAACGACCCATAGTTCAATTTTGGATTTAGGATTTAGGAATTAGAAGTGAGGAGTGAGGAGTGAGGAATTAGGAGTTAGATTTTACTCTCAACTTATAACTCTTAACTCTTAACTCCTAACTCTTTAAGACTCACGACCACCGCGACCGCGTTTGGAAGACTTACGACGACGACGCACAATCAATTTGCTGCTAAGTTTCTTCCGATTGCGTGTCTTCGCGCCCAATGTGGGTTTACCCCAAGGTGTAACAGGCCCCGATCTACCGATAGGCGCTCTACCTTCACCACCACCATGTGGGTGATCCACTGGGTTCATGACGCTACCTCTAACCTTAGGACGGCGACCTTTCCAGCGATTTCGTCCTGCTTTACCTGCGCTCAGGTTTCTCGCATCGGTGTTGCCTACTTGCCCAATGGTGGCGTAGCATTCGCGCCGAATTAAGCGAACTTCTCCTGAAGGCAACTTGAGAGTTACATAATCACCTTCTTTTGCCACAACTTGAGCGCTAGCACCAGCAGCACGCACGATTTGACCACCTTTGCCAGGAGTCATTTCTACGTTGTGAACACCAGTACCCAAGGGAATCCTTGATAGAGGTAAAGCATTACCATCTTCAAAGGGAGATTCAGGCCCAGAAATAATTATTGTTCCAACTTTCAACCCGTTGGGATGAAGAATGTACCGTTTTTCACCATCTTGGTAATACAAAAGGGCAATTCTGGCATTACGGTTTGGATCGTATTCAATTGCTGCGACTTTGGCAGGAATATTATGTTTATCCCTTTTAAAATCGATGATCCGGTAAAGTTGTTTGTGTCCGCCACCCCGGCGACGACTGGTAATTCGCCCGGTATTATTCCGACCTTTGGCGCGATGCTTCGAGGTAGTTAGGGATTTTTCTGGCTCGGTTTTTGTGATTTCCGCAAAGTCAGAAACTGTAACTTGGCGAGTGCTGGGTGTATAAGGGCGATAAGAACGAGTACCCATAATCTATTTTGGATTTTGGATTTTGGATTTACTTAATTTCGGATTTTGAATTTTGGATTTAATGAGTGTTTAACTAATTGCGACCATGTTTGGTATTTATTCAGTAAACTCCTCAATCTAAAATCTAAAATCTAAAATTCCTAGACTTCTGGGAATAGAACTTGTCTAATCTTGTCTTCATCCCCAGGTGCGACGGTAATAATGGCTCGCTTATATTGGGGTTTATAACCAATAAATTTACCAACGCGCCGCTTTTTACGCGGTGGTAGGATGGTGTTGACTTTTACAACTTTGACCTGAAACAAGTCTTCGATCGCAGCCTTGATTTCTGGCTTAGATGCCTTTGGAATTACTTCAAAGGTGTACTTATTCTGCTCCATCAAGATAGTCGCTTTCTCGGTGACGATTGGGCGACGCACTAAGTCGGCAAGGTCACGGGGGTCAAAGCTAGGCACTGTAGACCTCCTGAATTTTTTCTAGGGCTGATGCCGTAACTACAATTTTGTCAGCGTGCAGTAAATCAAAAACATTTAACTGGTCGGCTGCAATTAGTTTTAAATTTTCAATGTTGCGGGCTGACAAATAAACATTATCTGTATCCGCAATTTCAGACAAAATTAAGAGTGCTTTGCTTTCTGGCACTACTCCCCAACGGGCAAGTGCTGCCACTAAGTCTTTTGTCTTCGGGCGAGATAGCTCGGTGCTAAATTCTTCTACTACGATCAAGTCGTCAATGCGGCTGACAAATGCTGTCCGCAGTGCTAAACGTCGCTCTTTGCGGTTCAACTTGAGGTTGAAGTCTCTGGGCTTTGGCCCAAAGATGACACCACCACCACGCCACAGTGGTGAACGAATAGACCCTGCACGAGCGCGACCAGTACCTTTTTGTCTCCAAGGTTTACGGCCACCGCCTCTGACTTCAGCACGAGTTTTTGTACTGGCATTTCCTTGACGAGCATTAGTCAATTGCCGTACTAAGGCGCGGTGCACAATATGAGACGCTGTTTCTTCCTTGGCAACGCGCAACTCGAAGGTCGTCTCGCCGACCTGTTCTCCTTGCCAATTTTTAACTACGCTTTCAACCATCTTTGTTATTTGTCCTTTGTCATTGGTCATTGGTCATTTGTCGTTTGCCATTTGTCCTTAGCCAATGACTAATGACTAATGACTCTTGACTAATGACTTTTGACTATCCCACTATTTTTGCAGGCACGATACTTACTAGAGCGCCCGGTTTACCAGGAATTGCTCCTTTAATAAGCAATAAGTTGCGTTCTGCATCAACTCGCACTATGGTCAGCTTACGGATTGTGATCCGTTTGCCACCTAAACGCCCTGCCATCCGCTTACCTGGATAGACACGACCTGGTGTTGTACCAGCACCAATAGAACCCGGCGCTCTGTGGTTTTTGGAACCGTGGGACATGGGCCCCCGACCAAAGTTGTTGCGCTTCTGGTTACCCGCAAAACCGCGACCAATGCTTGTGCCGACTACATCGACAATTTGACCCGCACTAAAAATATCTGCTTTAATCTGTTGACCTAAAGCATAATCACCAGAACTATCGATGTGATATTCATTTAGGTGACGCAATGCTGGGGCAGATGATTTAGCTAAATGACCCAGTAGTGGTCTGTTCAGTGCCTTTGGTTTAACTTCGCCATAACCAACTTGAATGGCAAAGTAACCGTCGGTTTGTTTCGTTTTAACTTGTGTAACGGTGCATGGCCCTGCTTGAATGACAGTTACAGGAATAGCTACTCCTGCTTCGTCAAATATTTGGGTCATGCCCAGCTTGGTGCCGAGAATACCTACAGACACAGTAACTGGTTCTCCTTTCTACTTGCTGACCTTGAAATTGGACTCTAGAGGACACGCTTTGTACGCATCAGTTTAGGCTGGGTTAGCCTGCGAAATTTGGAATGGTTTAAATAAACCGCTCCAAATGCTTTCGGACACAACAAACCGTGTCCGTACTGCTTGGTGAATCTGTTTAGCTTCACTCAATAGATCACCAGAACAGCCACAACTCCCTTCCCATTGGGAAGGAGTAACTTCTGGAATCAATGCAAGGCGCTACAGCTTTAAGCTGTGTGCAGCAATGCTTTCGTCCAAGCAATTGCTCTGGCACTTTCTGGAGGCAGCGCTGTCGGCGGGTTTTCCGATTTTTAGACGCCCATTAATAGGGCTTCCCCGAGGTTGGCTACTGCCGTGTTGCAGTTGGACTTAAGCGGTTTTTACCACCCAGTATCCGTTAACTGAGACTGACGTAATGCCATGAAACCAACATTGCTGCTCAGTTTTTACTTCCTTAAATACCTTAAACTATTGTTTAAGATTTCGCCTGCTTTTTCAGAGGCATAGGAGTAAATTTACTCTGGAGCTTTGGATTGGCTTTGATTCTTCGTCCATAAGCTCCAATGTTGACCTGAAAGCTTTCTTAGTTTACCAGTCTATGATCAATGTGAGTTAGATTATCCAATTTGGATTGAGTCATCAGTTTCTGATGCTAACACTATCTCAAAATGACAGTAAGAAGGGGGTCTAATTTGCGTCTTTGGTCACAATCTAATAATATAGATTATTTATTTATTTTTGTCTAGTAATTTATAGAGTTATTTTTGGGGAGACGCGATGAATCGCGTCTGTACAAGAGTGAGGGAGATGAAGGGGACAAGGGGAAATTATTAAATAAGTCTTTTCTCCATGCCCAATGGGTAAATAATAGAGATATCTAAGTGGGATAAGACGAAAATCTATGGCACTAATTACCACTGGCAACGGTTTAATGCGCGATCTGGAAAAATTTGGCGCTCTTGGCGTGTACGTACCTTTGGAAGGGGGTTATGAAGGTCGATATCAGCGCCGACTACGCGCAGCTGGCTATACCACCCTCCACATTACCGCCAGGGGACTGGGCGACGTAGCTGCGTATCTCACAAGAATTCATGGAGTCAGACCTCCTCATCTTGGCAAAAAAAGTACTGGTAGCGGTGCGGCAGTAGGTCATGTGTACTATTTGCCACCAATTATCAATTCTCATCTAGAACAGCTACCACCGAAGTCAAAGGGGCTGGTTTTGTGGATTATTGAAGGGCATATTCTTTCCAATGAGGAACTTGAGTATTTAACGAATTTGCCTCAGCTAGAACCACGAGTAAGAGTAGTCATTGAGAGAGGTGGCGATCGCGCCTTCCGTTGGACTTCTCTAGAAAAAACTCTGTTAGCTAGTTAGTCCTTTGTCATTAGTCATTAGTCATTTGCTCATGACTAATGACTCAATTCAATCAGCATTTCAATAATGCTGGGTCGAAAACCACAAGATGCAAAAGTTAAAGCACAGATTGTAATAAAGGCTTTAACGAATTACGTTAGCGAAGCGGTAGCGTTCGCGCAGCGTCTCGTAGAGAGGAAGGAGCGTCCGTAGGAGCGTCATTACGAATTATTTTAATCTTGTTGGTGAGCGAATTTATAACCACCCCAGAGAGAAAGAGCGATCGCTATTACTAGCAAAATCGGTATGCTGTACCAAGGAAACTGGGATAAGGGTAAATGAGCAACCGCACGCAGTCCGATGCTGGCGTAGGTCAGTGGTAACAGGTAAACTACGACTTTGAGGGCAGATGGTAATGTACCAGGGTCAAAGAAGGTTGCCCCTAAGAAAGACATGGGGATAATTATAAAATTGTTGTAGAGTCCAACTGATTCGAGCGATCGCACACTCAAACCAATAATCACCCCTAACCCAGCAAATACCGAACAATTCAGCACCACTAACAGTAGAAATAGTGGGTTGAGAAAATTCCAGTTTCCAGTCAACAGCACCGCTACCAAAATCACAGAAGCGGATGTCATCAACCCCCGCACTACTCCCGCCAGCATTTTTCCGATATGTAACGCTAAGGGATGTATAGGAGTTAACAACAATTCCTCGAAGGTTTTGGTAAATAATCTGTCTCCACAAATCGAAAATGTCGTTCCAGCAAAGCTAACCGTCATCGACGATAGCGCTACCATCCCCGGTAATATGAATTCTAAATAGTTGTTATAGTTACCACTAATCCCTGAGCCGGGTTTGATGGAACTACCCAAACCCAAGCCAAAAGCTAAAATATATATCAGTGGGGATATTAAGCCTGATGCAGCAACTGGTACGATTCTGACACGTAAATCTAACCAATCTCCCCAAAAAATAGTCAGACTATCAGCTAGAAGGATTTGAAGTTGCGAAGTTTTGAACTTCTTGCTTGAGAATAACGCTCTTTGATATGCCACTTGCTTCTAATTAGTTATTAAAAGTTTCTTAAATTTTAATTTACATCGTTTGACATATCAATTACTAGGTGTAACAAAAATATCTCATACGAATACGAAAAATCCGTGTGGGAAAGTTATAAGCACAGGTTTCCTCCGCTCAGGCTTTTCGCAAAATTACAAACAAAAAGCTAGATAATTCAAGCATTCTGACTGCATCATTTGTGCAAATTGAGTCAAGACTATCTGATGGGTATTAAAAATATGCTATAATTGGTTAATAAAACATAAAAATTAAAAACAGTTGCTCTATGATTTGCATGTGAAGCATCAAAAAGGTAAAAAGAATTCCTTGATCGGCAAATAAATAAAAATACTCACCAATTCTTCAAGATGGAAACAATAACCCACAAGGTTGAAATTCTGTCCAGATATCTAGATAAGTTCCTATTTTTATCATTTAAGAAGAATACTGCCCAACAAGTCGCAGACAATTACAGTCAAGAATAGGCATACTGAAAGAGGGAGAAAACTTTAGACCACTCCCTGCCAAATCGGCGTGAAGGTGATTAAGCAACAATGAGACGTAAACCCACTGGTAAATCGGCTACTACTTCTAAACCCTCTATTTTCCAATCGCCAATGTTTAACCTCTTCACCATCGCAATTATGGGAGGGGTGTTGATTTTGGGAATTGGGATTGGCATTGCTTTTAGTTCGACAACCACGTTGGCTCCATCAAATGTGGCTTCCCGTGAATTCATTGATTTGAAAGCACCTAACCCTGAGATTTGCGTGCAGAACGGAGCCAGTGCGATGGTGATGGATGCTAGACTGTTTGTCACTCTTAACCCCTTCAACGTTTATGTTGCCCAGCCTAGTATGCGTCCTGGATGCGTGATCCGACAAAACAACTGGGCAATTTTAGAGCAACGTAAGCTGATAACATCTGATCAGGTAAGAGATTGCAAAAACCGCCTGAATACCTTTGGCTTTACAGGTAACTTGGACAGTGACAAACCTGATATTAGGTGTATATATCAGAATGAAGCTGCTCAAAACTTTTTCACGGCTCAACCAGGAGCAGTTGGAACACCTCAGGAAACTGACAGATTTTAGAATTGGGAATTGGGAATTGGGAATGGGGAATGGGGCATTGGGCATTAGTTATTCTTCTCCCCCTGCTCCCCCTGATCCCTACTATCTATTTTTAGGAAGGGGTTGACCAAACTCGATTACCTGGGGATTGGGAACATTGGGGATAGTTAGAACTGGAAATTCCGACATACCAAAAGGAGGAATGCTATTTAAGGTACCGGGTTGATTTGGGAAAGAAGGAGGGGGAAGAATCAAAGCAGGTTGTTGAGAGGATGTATTGGGATTTAAGGGAGGTACGGTTACAAAAGGCTGGGCTGAATTATTAGTAATTGTTGAGGGCAGGTCATTTGAGATAGGCGGAACTGTGAGTGAGGGCGCTTGTAGATTAGTAGTGGTTACGGGTAGGTTAGTAGGCGGCTTTTTGGGTGTTTGAGGTTGTTTCTTGGCTGAAGGTGGGGAGTTACCTGGTTTGACGGCAGTAGTTTTACCAGAAATAACCGGACGTAATACCCAGCGAGTGGAGTTTTTCCGGGAAACGGGTTGCAGTTGTATCTGTTTGGGATTAAAAACAGTCCCTGGTGCTAAATCTAGGACAATGCGTGTGTCATTTGCATTCAGTTGAGAAACGCGAATGCTTTTGATTGCTCCAGAATAATTTTGTTGCGTGGTAACTTTGCCCAACTTAGTATTCGGTAAATCTACAACAAGCCGAGAGGGTTGGGTAAGGTAGAAATAACGGGGGGTTCTGCCTGCTGAGAGGTTAATTTCGAGCTGCTGTGTTTTTGGGGAAAAACGCCAATTATCTAGCTTTGCCACTGGTGTAGCAGCAGTAGTGCAAGTTTCGAGCGCGATCGCTGCACAAAAGCCTAATAGACTGATGCTAAATAGCTGGTTGCGCCATTGGCAAAATTGCCTAATTTTTAGTTCCTGATCCATTCTTTTTATCTGCTCCATAAAACCCATACAATGCGCTCACATTGCTGTTTACTTCGCGCTTCCAATCCCCAGTAGAGACGCGCGCGATTAATCGCGTCTCTACCCACTCCCCAATTCAATTAGCTTTTTCGGGCACAGCAGTAAATTTCAGAGGTTGTGGAATACCATTTATGGTTAATTGACCTGTCATATTATTTTTATCCACCAGGGGATAGCGGGAAGGATGGGAGCCGCGTCTCTTAAGAGCGCGGGGGAAATCCGACTCGTGCGAATTTATTCGCCTCCAATATTATCCATGAAACCAAGTAATATCAATGGTTTCATG
>Ga0335397_10001817_pt1 | contig 29078 bp, 19 predicted proteins | sample MAT04_FD_205740 | JGI IMG/M metagenome (GOLD analysis project Ga0335397, IMG submission 205740) | Freshwater microbial communities from Lake Fryxell liftoff mats and glacier meltwater in Antarctica - MAT-04 (spades assembly) (version 2) ... | reverse complement strand
CGACGTTGCGCCGAGCGACGTTGCGCCGAGCGACGTTGCGCCGAGCGACGTTGCGCCGAGCGCCGCCCGCAACCAAGCCGCAAAGCGCGCGTCGGCGGCGTCCCCGCCCGGAACCGCGTCGCGGAGGTTCGAGGGCGTGCGGTCGGTCATGAGCGCGATCCTCCCCCGACGGGTCCGCGCGCGACGGGACACCCGGCCCCCCGGGGGGCGGCCGATCCGCCGCGCGACGTTCGTATCGGGTCTAGACGTCCCCCCCGGGAGTCGGACACCCGGCGCCACCCGCCGAACGTCCCGCGCCCCCGCCCCCGCCCCCGCCCCCGCCCCCGCCCCCGTCCCCGCCCCCGCCTCCGCCCATATCCATGCAATCTGCAACCTCCAACTCAGGGCGTCTCGTCGAGCCAGGTCTCGAGGCCCGGCACCGCCTTCGCCAGGCGGGCCTTCGCCCGGTGGAGCAACTGGCCGACGCTGTCGCGCTGCAGGTGGAGCGCCTCGGCGATGCGCGCGTAGTCGAGGCCCTCGACGTACTTCAGCGTCAGGAGCAGCCGGTCCCGCGGCGCGAGGCCGTCGAGCGCGGTACGCACGGCCCGGAGCGCGTCCGTCCGCTCGTGCCTCGACAGCGCGGCGAGCGGGCTCTCGGCGCGGACGTCCACGTGCGCGCTCCCCCCGTCGTCGCGGTCGAGCGAGACGGTCGGCCCGCCCCGTCCGGCGCGGCGCAGGTACCGCCCGACCTCGGTCCGGCAGATCACGCCGAGGTAGGTGCTCAGGCGGAACTCGGGCCGGTACCGGTGCAACAGCTTGCGGTCGTGCACCACGAGCGCCAGGAACACCCCGCTCGTGACCTCGTCCACGTCGGCGTCGGCCGCGGCGCCGCGCCGGCGCGCGAGCATCCGGCGCGCGAGCGCTGCGACGAGGGTCCCGAAGCGCGCCACGAATCGGTCCCACGCGGCCGCGTCGCCCGCCGCGCACGCGGCGACGAGCGCGGCCTCGCTCTCGTCCGACGGCCCGGGCGTCCCGGCGGTCATTTGCCCGTCGTGACGACCGGCGCCGGGATCGGCTGCGTGGGCCGCGAGGCCTTCTTGAGGAAGAGGATCGCCCACGCGGTATCGCAGAAGTCGCTCGGAGCGATCTCCCGGGCGCCGATGGCGCCGGTGCTCCAGCGTCCGTCGGGCTTCTGCTGCGCGAGCAACAACTTCGTGCCCTCGAGGTACCAGTCGTGGCCGCCGACGTGCATGCGGCCGGCGTACGCCGCCGCGCGCTCGAGGCCGTAGAGGTAGTAGTAATGCCACGCGGGTGCGCCGCGCGGCGGGTTGATGTCGACGGCCCAGTGGTGGTCGAGCCACGCGAACCCGTCCTGCACGGAGCGACCGACCTTGCGGTCGAGGTCGTCCGTGTAGCCGCCGAAGCGCGACGGCCTCATGAGGGCGTCGCGGCAGATCGCCAGCACGGCGATGGCCGCGGTCGTCATGCTCCCGGTGACGAGCTCCGTGGTCGGGTCGCCACGGTACCCCCAGCCACGGGCGCGGTCGCCGCTGTCCACGCTGTAGCTCTTCTCGCCGGGCTTGTCCGGCGGGATCACGCGGAGGATCTTCTTCCCGTCCTGCTGCTGCGTGGCGAGGCAGCGCTCGAGCGCCACCAGGAAGCGCGACAGGGGCACGTCGGCGCCGCAGTCGCGCGCCGCGCGCAACCCGAGCAGCGCGTACTGGGTATTCGACAGGTCCGACGGCGGGGTGTGCGGGTAGCGCCACCACCCGTCGTCGAGTTGCACGCTCACGAGCCACGACGCGAGTTCCTGGATCCACGCCGCGACGTCCTTCGGAAGGCCGCAGCCCTCCTTTTTCTTCGAGGCGTAGCGTGCGTCGCCCTTCGGCGGCTTCTGCCGGTACAGCTCCGTGAGGAACATGATGAGGACGCCGGTGCCGTAGGTGGTCCGCACCGCGCCGCTCGCCTCGGACGCGTCGCGGGCCTTCACGAAGTCGACCAGCTTCTTCATCCAGAGGTCGTCCTTGTCGTCGCCGGCGGCGACGAGGGCCAGGCCGACGAGGGACGCGAGGCCCATCTGGTAGTGCGGGCTGCCCTGGAAGTCGAGGGCGCCGAACCCGCCGTCGCTCGACTGCTGCTTCCGCAGCCACGTCGCCCCCGCCGCGATCGCGGCGTCGATCTTCTTCTGCAGCTCCGGCGTGACGACGTGGACGCCGTCCTCGTCGTCCGCGCCCGGCGCCGCCGGCTTCGGGGCGGGCGGCGCGTCGGCGGCGAGCGTGGGGCCGGGCGCCGCGACGAGCGCGAGCGCCGTCAGAGCGACGAAGAGGACGACACGTCGGACGAAGGCGGAGGCCATGGGCGGCCCATCCTACCGCCCGGTCCCGCGGCGCAGGGCGGCGCGGTTCCGCCGCGACGCGGGGCCGAGGGTCCCGCCCCCTCTCGCGGGCGGGCGGGCGAGCGGGCGGGCGGGCGGGCGGGCGAGCGGGCGGGCGGCACGCCCGCCCTGCTACTTGGCCTCGAGGCAGGCCGCTCGCACCAGGGCCGGCTCGACGCGCTCCGACTTCAGCAACCGCGGCGTGCGCTCCGACGTCAGCACCACGGTCGTCGGCACGTAGCCGAGGTAGTACCGCCGCACGAGGCGCCGTTCGTCGTCGCTCAACGCGCGGCGCGGGCCGGGCGTCAGGTCCACGAGGACGACGTCGACGCGCGGCTCGACCTCGAGGAGCACGGGCCACAGGTCCGCCGCCGCGAGCCGACTCGAGCGCGCGGTGTCGTCGTAGAAGAGCACGAGCACGGGACGCGTGCCCTTCGCGAGCGCGGTGGACGCCGGCGCCGACCGCGCCAGGTCCTTCGGGAAACAGGCGAGCGCGGCGTCGTCGGGGTTCGCCCGCAGCGCGGCCACGTGTTTCGCGACGAGCGCCTCGCGCGGCGCGCCGAACTCGAAGCCCTTCGTGCCGGTGCCCGTCGGCGTATCGTCCGGACGCGGCAACGCGGGGCCCTCTTCCGGAAGCGGCGCGGGGAGCGGCGCGGGGAGCGGCGGCTCGACGCGGGGCGGCGCGAACGGATCGGGGCGCGTCGGCGCTAGGGGAGGCGGGGCCTCGACGAATGGCGCCGGCGGCGTCTCCTGCGGCACGGGCGCCTCGATCGGCGACGGAGGAGGCGGCCGGTCACCGGCGCCGGGGCGCATCTTTGCGATCGAGATCCGGCCGCCGAGCGGCGCCGACATCGTCGGGTCCACGAAGAGGGGCGGCGCCGTCGCGGGGGGAGCACTCGGCGACGGGGGCGGCGAAAGAGGAACGGCGTCCGGCGAGTTGGGGGCGGGGGATGGCGGGATGCCCGCCGGCGCCGCGGGGGACTCCGGCGCAGCGGGGCACTCCGGCGCGACGGGGTACGGCGTCGGGAGCGGGACCGTCGACGGCGGCGGCGTGCCCTCTGGGACGACGAACGGCGCCGGCGGCGGGCGCGGCGGCGTGGGGATCGCGTCCGGGGCGTCGTCGGGCAGCGGGACGGTGTCCGGCGTCGGCGCCGTGGGAACGACCGGCCCCACCGCGTCGTCGGAGGGCAGCGGCTCGACGGGAAGCGGCTCGACGGGCAGCGGGACCGGCGGCGGCCCCAACGGCAGCGGAACCGCGTCGTCGTCGGTCGGCGCCGGGGCCTCCGGGGACGGGCCCATCGGAAGGGGGCCCATCGGAAGGGGGCCCATCGGAACAGGCCCCAGCGGCGAGCCGGCACCCGGGCCCGTCCCTGCGGCGGGCGGGAGCAGGTCGGGCACGAGATCGTCGGATGAAATTTCGACGCCCGGCGCGAGCGCGACCCGACCTTCGGGGGAGTTCGGGTCCGGGAGCGGCGCGGGGGGCGGCGGCGGCGGCAGATCGGCGGGCGAGGCCGACGCGCGAGGGGCGGTCGGCAGGATCGGGACCGTGAGTTCGGACGGGTCGACGGACGGCGCGGGGCCGACCGGAGCCGACACCGTCGGGATCTCGGGCGACACCGCAGGGACCGGGACGGCCAGCGTCGGGACGGCGGGCACGACCTCCGGCGTCGGACCGCCGAGGGCCACGGGGCCCCCCGGCACCTCGCCCGGGCTGCCCGGGACCGTCCGGCCGGGCGCCGGAACGCCCGAGGGAACGCCGGTCGGCGCGTCCGCCGGCATCGGCCCCGCCGGCAGAGCCGGGCGCGGATCCCCGGGGGCTCCCCCCGCATCGGACGGCCCACCCGCAGCCGCCAGCGCGCCCGGCGATCCCGGGGCGACCTCGATCGGACCGGCGACCGCGTCGCGGGGGGTCTCCCCCGGGGGCGACGTCGGGACCTCGACGTCGGCGGGGAGGCCCTGCGCCGCCCGGTCCGCCCGCGTCACGTAGGCGGACGTCAGCGCGGTCACGCGCGCGTACGAGCGGGTGCAGCCCGCCGCCCCCACCGTCGCGAGGACACCGAACGCCGCGGCGAGCGCGCGGCGCGCGGCGCGGGCCCGCGTCGCGGGGACGTCGTCAACTCGAGACCGCGGATCCGTCGTCATGGGGCGGGCATCCTCCGTCGGACGGGTCATTGGACGGTCACCGACTTGGCGAGGTTCCGCGGCTGATCGATGTCGCACCCGCGGCGGCGTGCGACGTCGTACGCGAGGAGCTGGAGCGGGATCGAGTGGACGAGGGGCGCGAGCCACGGGTCCACCACCGGGACGGGCAGGACGAGGTCGGCGACCTTGCGCGCGTCGGCGTCGTCCTCCCCCGCCACGGCGATCACGAGGCCGTCGCGCGCGCGGACCTCGCGGACGTTCGCGAGCATCTTCGTGCGGGCCTCGCCCTGCCCGAGGATCGCCACCGTCGGCACATCCCACGAGACGAGCGCGATGGGCCCGTGCTTGAGCTCGCCCGCCGCGAAGCCTTCGGCGTGGATGTAGGAGATCTCCTTCATCTTCATCGCGCCCTCGACGGCGGTCGCGTGGTCGGGACCGCGGCCGATGTAGAGCATGTTCTGCGCGCGGTGCACCTCGCGCGCCACCTCGCGGACCTGGTCGTGCGCCGCGATCGCCCGGCGCACGGCGCCGGGCAGCGCGTCGAGGGCCGGCCGCAGGGCCGCGAGGGCGCCGTGGCCGCGGCCGCGCGCCTCGGCGACGCGGAGCGCGAGCAGCAGCAGCGAGAGCAGCATGCCCGTGTAGACCTTCGTGGACGCGACGCAGATCTCCGGGCCCGCGTGGATGTCCACGAACCCGCCGACGCTGCGCGCGATCCGGCTCGCCCGCACGTTGAGGACGCCTACGGTGCGTGCGCCGGCGCGCGCCGCGGCCTCGACGGCCGCGTGCGTGTCGGCGGTCTCGCCCGATTGGCTGACGGCGACGACGAGGCGGCGGGGGCCGAGCAGTTCCGCGCGCGCCTCGAACTCGCTCGCGGGCACCATGCGCGCGGCGACGCCGGCCAGGGCCTCGAACGCCCGCGCGCCGTACATGCACGCGTACGACGCCGTGCCGCACCCGACGAGGTCCACGCGCTCCACCGCCGCGAGATCGGCGTCGGTCAGCCCGAGTTCGTCGAGCCGGATCCGGCCGTGCACGGGGTCGATGCGCGCCGCGACGAGGTCGGCGAGCCGGTCGGGCTGCTCGTGGATCTCCTTGAGCATCCAGTGCGGGAAACCGCCCTTGCCGAGCGAGCTGTCGTCGTAGGTCACCGGGTGGGACGCGCGCGCCTTCCGGACGCCGTCGGCCCCGTACACCGCGACGCCCTCGCGCGTCAGGACGACGATCTCGTCCTCCTCGATCTCGAACGCCCGGTCGGCGTGGCCGGCGAGGGCGCGGACGTCGGACGCCACGAGGCCGACGCCCTCCGCCGTCCCGGCCACCAAGGGCGAGCCGCGCCGCACCGCCACCAGCGTGCCCGGCAGGCGCCGGTGGAGGAAGACGAGCCCGAAGCGACCGTGGCAGCGCGCGAGGACCTCCCGCGCGGCCGCGACCGGGTCGCCGCGGAACGCGCGCGCGTACAGGTGTGCGAACACCTCGGTGTCGGTCTCGCTGACGAACGGGACGCCCGCCGCCTCGAGTTCCTCGCGCAGCGCGATGTCGTTCTCGAGGACGCCGTTGTGCACCACGGCGACGTCGCCGGACGCGTCCTGCTGCGGGTGCGCGTTCACGCGGTTCGGGCGGCCGTGCGTCGCCCAGCGCGTGTGGCCGATGCCCGTGGAGCCGCGCAGCCGCGTGCGGTCCCACGACGGCGCGAGGTCCTCGATCCGCCCCTTGTCCTTCTCGACGACGAGGGCCCCGTCGTGCGCGACGGCGACGCCGGCCGAGTCGTACCCACGGTACGAGAGGAGGCGGATGCCCTCCACGAGGATGGGGAGGGCCTCGCCAGCCCCGACGTACCCGATGATTCCGCACATGCTTTCGTACCCGCCCGGAGGTTACCGACCGTGGGAAGGAGAAGACGACGCGCCCGGGGACACGACGGACGTCACGTGCCCATCACGTGCCCCTCGAGGGGCACCCGGACGACCGGCATCTCGGGGTCGTCCACCGCGATCACGAGGGTCGCCGCGACCTTGCCGGAGGCGCGCGCGCGGCCGTCGTAGCGCACGTCCACGGCCCACCCCTCCTTCGTCGCGCGTGGCGTGCCGGCGGTGAAGCCGGCACCCTCGACGGTCGCGCCGGTGACGGTGAACGGCGCGCCCGCCTCGCCGGGCACGACGTAGACCGTCTTCATGGGCGCCGGGTCCGAGGCACGGAGGAAGCCGAAGCTCGCGCGCGTCGGGGCCGCGTAGAACTTCGTGACGACGTGCAGCATGGCGTCAAACTCGATCGCGCGCCGCTCGGGGTGGGTGGTCGTCACCGTCACACGGTCGTTCGTGGTGCCGAGCTCGACGCGGCCCGGGTGCGTGACCACGAGGTCGTAGCAGCGGAACTCGGGGTCGGCGGGCTCCGCGGGGAGCAGTTCCCACGCGTACGCCGTGGGCTTCTCCGCATCTCCGGACGTGCCTCCGGGTGTGCCTCCGGGTGTGCCTCCGGGTGTGCCTCCGGGTGTGCCTCCGGATGCCACTCCGGACGTGACGCCGGTGACCGTCCACGCGGGCTCGTCCTTCGGGCTCTTCAGGCGCACGCGCACCGTCGACGGACGCCCCGGCGGGCGCGTGCCGAACTGAAGGTAACTCGACGGGAGCCCGCCCTGCAGCGCCCCGACGACGAGGCCGAGCCGCACGTCGATGCGGACCTTGAACTCCACGGACGTCTGCCCGCGGACGTTGGTGTAGATCGTGACCGGCTTCTCCTGCCGCCCCTCGCGCCCCGCCGTGTCGATCTTGACGCGCACGACGCCCGACGCGGACGGCGGCACGTGTTTGTCGCCGAGCCACTCCGCCTTCACGCACCCGCAACCGGTGCTCACGTCCTGGACGCAGAGGACGCCACTGCCGGTGTTGCGCACGGTGACGTCGCGCTCCACCACCTCGCCCTGCCGGCGGCGCCCGAGGTCGAGCAACCGGTCGGGGAGGTCCAGGGCGATCCCGGGCGGGTTCGCCTCGGTGGTCTCGCACCCCGTGGGCATCTCGCCGCGGTGCCCGCCGCGCCCGGACGCCCCTTCGGCGGACGGCGCGCGGAGCGCGGGGCCCGGCGGCGGCGCGTCACCTTCGGCGTCCGAGGCGGCCCGGCCGCGGAGCGCGACGGCCACGACGCCCGCCATCACCGCGACGGCGACGACGGCGACGAACACGACCCGCAGGCGTTCGGAGGTGGACAGGTCCGGCGACATCGGCGGAGATCGTAGCCCCGGACGCCGGGGTGTCTCGCATCCGGCCCGGTGCCCCGCCCCAGGCGCCTACTTCGGTCCGGCCGGTGCTGCGCCGGGTCGCGTCCAGACGGTCCGGAGGGCCGACGGGACCTCCCGGTGGTCCACGCGTTCGAGGTAGCGCGGGAACGCGCCCGCGGCCTGGAACCCGACGCTGTTCTCGGGGTCGTGGCACGACGCGCAGGTCCCGCGGTCCGGCGTCTTCCAGACCTTTCCGGGCGTCCGCGCCGGCCCGAACCGCGTCCGGTCGCCCGGGTCGGCAACGTGGGCCGAGGCCGGGCCATGGCACGCCTCGCACTGCACCGCCGCCAGGCCGGCCGTCGCCGACGCCGACGCGAACCCGCTCGCGACGCGCTGCCACGCCCGTGTCGGGTCCCGCCCCCACCCGACCACGTGGCACCCGATGCACTCCGGGTCGGCGTCGTAGTCCGCGCGCTCGAGGGTCTCGAGCGCGAAGGCGTGGGCCGTGCCCTGCCACGACTCGACGATGGCGGCGTGACAGGGCGCGCACGCCGCCGCCCCGACGTAGGTGGGCCCCTCGTCGGGCACGGCGGGCACGGCCGCGAGGAGGTCGGCGGCGCGCACGTTGCGGCGGTACACGCCGAACAGCCGGTCCACGACGTCGCGCGACGCGGACGCGCCGCCGTCGTACGCCGGGTCGAGGGCCACCGGGTCCCACGCCACGGTGAACCCACCCTCGCGCCGCCGCAGCCTCACCACCGCGACCTCCTTGCCGTGCGCGTCGAACGTCACGAGGAGGGGCGACACGAACGGCCGCTCCTTCTCGCCGGTGCGTCGCGCGGCCTCGCCGAGCACGTCCACCACCACGACGAGGTCGGCCTTCGTGGCGGCCTTCGCGGCGATGGTGGCGAGGTCCTCGCGCAGCGTGTGCGCCGCGACGACGAGCAGGCCCGCCTCGCGCGGGAGCACGTCGAGGGCCGCGGCGGGCGGCACCACCGCCTCGGCCACGCCGACCTCCTCCACGAGCAGGCCCTGCAGCGTCGGGTCCACCACGGAGACCGCCCGCACCACGAGCCCGTCCACGACGAACCGCTGCACCGGATCGACGCGGGCGAGCGCCGCGAGCGCGCCCGAGGCCCGCAGCATCACGTTCCGTGGCGGGCGCGGCGTGCCCGCGGGCCCGTCGTAGACCTGCGTGAGCGCCGCGGCCGACGGGAGCAGGTCCTCCGGCGAGAGGAGCATCGCGTCGTACCCCAGCGTGGTCAGCGCGCCGCGGAAGAGCTCGGCCTTCAGCTCGGCCTGCGCGGGCAGCGTGCCGCGCCCGAGGGCGTCGCCGATGGAGACGACGGCCACGCCCTTCGCGACCTTCCGCACGTCGTCGAGCAGCGCGGCCCGGCGCGGGAGCCCGCCGCGCTGCGGGCTCGAGCACCCGCACGGCTTGAGCTGCCCGCCCTCGCGGCCCGACAGCACCAGCGCGAGGTCGCACGGCTCGAACGCGAACCGCGGCTGCCCGACGGCCGCGGGCCGCGCCGGCTTCGCGGGGGCCGCGGGCGCGTCGCCCCCCCGCGCGAGCGAGAGGCCCGCGAGCGCCCCGAGGAGCGCGACGACGGTCGCCGCGACGGACCGCGCGCCGCCGACGCGAGGCCCGCGCCGGGACGGGCCTCGCGTCGGCGGCGCGTCGGCCGGCGCACCGAGGGGGACGGTCGGCGGTCCGGAAGGGTCGCGCATGGGGAGGTCCCGGGCCCGGCGCTCAGCGCCCCCGGACCACGAGGCCGGTGACATCGTCGTCGAGCGGCCTCGATCCTACGTGCGCCGCCAGGTCCGCGACGAGGCCGTCGAGCACGCCCTGCGACGACCGGCCCGCCGCCACGAGCCGCCCGAACGAGGCCGACATCGCCTCCTCGCCCCACTCGCCGCGCCCGTCGGCCGCCCGGGCCTCGAACAGCCCGTCCGTGTAGACGAGCAGCGCGTCGCCGGGCCCGAAGGGCACCGGGCCACGCACCGCGTACGTCGCGCCGTCGTCCACGCCGAACACCGTCCCCGTGCGCGTCAGCTCCGTCGTCTCGCCGGAGGGGCGCCGGAGCAGCGGCGGGTTGTGCCCCGCCGACACCCAAGCGAGGGTCCGCGCGGCCGGGTCGAGCACCCCGAGGAAGAAGCTCATGAAGCCGTCGTCGGGCAGGTCGTGGCAGAGGTAGGCGTTGATGCGCGCGAACACGTCGGCCACGTCGGCGGCGCCCGGGAGCAGGCCGCGCAGCAGCGCGCGCGCCGAGGTCATGAACAGCGCCGCCGGCAGCCCGTGCCCCGACACGTCGCCCACCGCCAGGGCGACGCGCCCGTCCGGCAGCGGCACGACGTCGAGGTAGTCGCCGCTCGTCTCCACGCACGGGCGCGAGAGGGTCGCGAGGTCGTAGCCCGCGAGGACCGGCAGGTCCCGCGGCAAGAACGACTGCTGGATCCGTCGCGCCGCGTCCATCTCGCCCGCAAGGCGTTTGCGCTCCGCTTCCTCGTCGGCGAGCCGGGCCTGCTCGAGCGCCACCGACACGAGCCCCGCAAGGGCCTCGAACACCGCCCGGTCGCCCTCGGTGAACTCCTTCGTCACGAAGCGGCTGTCCACGTAGAGCACGCCGAGGAAGCGCTCGCGCACCGCGAGCGGGACCGCGAGGATCGAGCGAAGCTTGAGCGCGAGCGCGCTCTTGCTCGGGTCGAACGCCTGGCCCGAGTCGGTCCCGGTCATCAGCTTCGGCGCCCGGGTCGCGCACACGTCGCGCACGGCGGTGCGGCTGTAGGTGAGCGGCCGCGGGAGGTCCGCGCCCTTCCCGTCGCGCGCGGTGTGGGGCACGGGTTCGCCGGTCGCGTCGGCGAGGAGCAGGATCCCGCGCTCGGCGCCCGTCACGAGGATGGCGCGGTCCACGGCGCGGCGCACGAGGGTCGAGAGGTCGCCGACCCCGTAGAGTTCGAGCACCGCGGCGAGCAGCAGGTCGACGTTGCGCTGGTCGCGAACCCGGTCGCCGGTGAGGAACGCGCGGTCCGTCACGGGGCCTGCGCGGGCGTCATCCGGACCTGCACGAACGAGCCGCCGTGGTCGGTGCGCCCGCGGTCCATCGTGCGCGACATCCGGTGGACGAGGTAGAGCCCCCGCCCTCGCGACGCCTCCATGGGCGGCGCGACCGTCACGTCGCGCGCGAGGAGCGACTCGGGCCCCTTGCCGGTCCCCGGGTCGGTGACGTCCAGCGTCACGGTCGCGCCGTCGATGCGGCAGCGGACCGACACCGCCTCGGCCCCGTCGTTGCGCGACCCGTGTTCGACCGCATTCTGGACGACCTCGGTGGCCACGAGCCCGGCGTCCGCCACGTCGTCCTCGCTCCAGCCGAGGGACGCCAGGAGCGCCTCGAGGATCCGGCGGAGCGGGCCCACGAGTTCGAGCCGCGTCGGGATGCGCACGTCGAAGGCGGGTCGAGGGAGGTCGGACGTCACGGCTCCGCGTACAGTACCCCCCCGGTGGCCCTCGCGCAACGCCCCCCGTCCGTCGTGCTCGGCCTCAACGCCTTCGGGCACGACGCCGCGGCCGTCCTCCTCGTCGACGGCGTCCCGGTCTTCGCCGCGAGCGAAGAGCGGTTCGACCGGGTCCGGTTCAGCTCGGCGTTCCCGGCGCGCGCGGTCGCGGCGGCGCTGGCGGCGGCCGGGCTCTCCCCCGCGGCCGTGGACGCGGTGGCGTTCCCGTGGACGCGAGGCATGGCTCGGGGACGCAAGGCCCTGCACGTCCTCGCGGGCCTGCCCCGGAGCCTCGCCTACCTCCGCGAGCCGCCCGACGCGCGCCTCGCGTCGCGCGGCGGCTACCTGCGCGCCATGGCGACGCTGCGCCGCCGGCTCGCGGAGGTGGGCGTCGTCGCGCCCGTGACCCACGTGCCCCACCACGTGGCGCACGCGGCGTCGGCGGCGCTCGTGCTGCCCGACGCGACGGGCGCGGTCCTCACGGCCGACGGCATGGGCGAGTGGACGACGGCGGCGACGTGGCACGTGGTGCGCGGCGTGCCGCGCCGGTTGCGGCACGCGACGTACCCGCACAGCGCCGGCAAGGCGTACGCGGCCGTCACGGCCTTCCTCGGCTTCGTCCCCGAGGCCGACGAGGGCAAGACGATGGGCCTCGCGGCCTACGGCGACCCCGCGTCCGCCGCGGCGGCGTTCGGGCGCAGCCTCCTCGCCCCGGACGCGCGACGTCTGCTGCGCGTCGCGACGGCCCGCTTCGGCTACCCGTGGGGCGAGGCCCGGCTCTTCGGCGACGCGTTCGTCGCCGCGCTCGGGCCGCCGCGCGCCCCCGACGCCGCGCTGCGCCCCGGCGACGCGGACCTCGCGCGCGGCGTCCAGGACGCGGTGGAAGCCTTCGCGCTGGCGGCCGCGCGCGGGGCGCTCGCGGCCACGGGCGCGGCGGCGCTCGGCCTCGCGGGGGGGCTGTTCCTCAACTGCCGGTTGAACGGCGTCCTCGCGCGGACGCTCGACGTGCCGGTGCATCCGTTCCCCGTCGCGGGCGACGCCGGCGCGGCGTACGGCGCGGCCGCGCTCGTGTGGCGGCGCGCGACGGGCCGTCCCGCCGCACCGCTCGCTTCGCTGCGGCTCGGCCGCGCCATCGACGCGGCCGAGGCCGACGCGGCCCTCGCCGGCGCCCACGCGCCGCGGCTCGCGCCCGACGCGCTCCACGAGGCCGTCGCCGCGCGGGTCGCCGTGGGCCAACTCGTCGGCGTCGCGCGCGGCCGCGCCGAGCTCGGCCCTCGCGCGCTCGGCGGCCGCAGCGTCCTCGCGCGGGCCGACGACCCAGCGGTCCGCGACCGGCTGAACGACCACAAGGGCCGCGAGCGGTGGCGACCCGTGGCGCCCGTGGTGGCCGCCCGCGACGTCGGCCGCTGGTTCGCGCCGGCGTTCCCGAGCCCGCACATGATCCTCACGCTCGTGGCGACCCCCGAGGCGGCCGCGGGCCCCCTGCGCGGGGCGGTGCACGCCGACGGCACCGCCCGCGTGCAGACGGTCGCCGACGACGACGAGCCCTTCCTCGCCGGCGTACTCGCGCGCCTCGCGACGCGGGGCCACGCCGCGGTCCTCAACACGAGCCTCAACCGCCGGGGCGAGCCCATCGTCGACGGTGCCGCGGAGGCGCTGGCCGCCGCGCGGGCCATGCGCCTCGACGCGCTGGTCCTTGACGACCGCCTCGTCGAGTTCCGCTGACCCGCGTCACCGCTGGAGGAGCGCGCGCGGCAGGTGCGTGAGGATCGTCTGGTACGCCTCGCACGGCGACCAGCAGCCCGGGCAGCGGTCGGCGGCGACGTCGGCCCGCGCGGCCTCGGCCGCGGGCGTCGCCAGCAGCACGGGCAACGGCGTGGCGTAGGCGTTGCCCAGCGGGCGGTCGAACACCGTACACGGCTGCACGGTCCCGTCGGGCGCCACGAAGACGCTCGTGAAGAGGCTGGCGCACGGGAGCGGGCTACGACCGGTGCGCACGTGCCGCGGCACGAGGGCGAGGTAGGTCGCCTCGAGCACGTCCGTCGGCGAGAACCAGCGCGCGCGCCGGCGCGCGAGCACGCGGCGCACGGCCGCGTGCGGTCGCGGCGGCTTGCGGACGCCCGCGGCGAGGTTGTCGTAGTAGTGGCCGCTCGTCGTGGCCACGTTCACGTGGACCTCGCGCGGCGAGAAGCCGGGGAGCCGCGCCGCGAGCGCGTCGAGCGTGGCGTCGACGGCGTCGGCGTTGCGGTCGGAGAGCGTGAGCCCCAGGAACGCCTCGATGCCCCGGAGGCGGCGCAGCGCGCCGTAGGTCGCGATCATGCGGTCGAACGCGCCCGTGCGGCCGCGGAGCCGGTCGTGGAGCGCGGGCGGTCCCTCCACGCTCACGGTCACGAAGCACCGCGGGATCCCGAGGCGCGCGATCCGCTCCACCGCGGGGACGATGCGCTCGGTGCGCTGGCCCGTGGTGGGGAAGTCGAGGATCGCGAGTCGGGGCTGCGCGGCGAGCGCCGCCTCGGCCACGGCCTCGACGTCATCGCGCAGGAAGACCTCGCCGCCGGTCAGGTTGAGCCAGCGGATCGACGGCGCCCCGCGCAGGAACCGCGCGACGTCGTCGGGCGTGGGTTCGGGCCCCTTGGGCTTCTTCCAGATCCAACAGATCTCGCAGCGGCAGTCGCAACGCTCCGTGAGGACCACCGTGGCCTTGAATGGCCGCGGGCGCCCGAGTTGGGCCCGGACGACCGCGGCGAGCAGCCCACCGTACGCACGGGCGTGCGCGAACGCGCGCCTCACCGACCGGCCCGCCGGGCCCGCACCGCCGCGAGCGCGGCGGCGACGCGGCGGTCGTCCGGGGAGGCGACGAGGAGCGCCCGCAGATCGTCCTCGAGCAGCGCGAGCGTCCGGACGGCCTCGTCGGCCGGGAGCGAGCCGACCTGCAACAGGTGGCCCGCGACGCGCTGGCGACGGAGCGCGTGATCCGCCGGGCGCTCCACGAGGAGCGCGTCGAGCTGCGGCCGCAGCCGCGCCCACGCGTCGAGGTCGCCCAGCGCGGGGTCGATCCCCACCTGCCCGAGCACGGTGGCGCGGGCCCGTCGCCGCTCGAGGTCGCGCGCCACCGGACGGGCGCGGTCCGCCGCGGGATCGCGCCCGAGCACGAGGGCGGCCACCAGCGGCGGCACGCGGCGCTGCACGTAGGCGACGGCGCCACGCTCGCGCCGGTCGGCCTCGACGAGCAGCGCGTTCGCACGGAGGGCCTCGACGACGTCCCCGAGGTCCAGCGCGGCGCCGCGCCACGCGTCGAGGGTCGCGCGGCGCAGCGCCTGATCGCCGCGGGCGCGCAGGAGGCCTCGACGGTCGAAGGCGTCGAGCGCGGCGCGGGCCTCCGTGATCGTCGTCGTGAGGACCCAAGTCGGGATGCGCACGTCCTCGAACACCTCGTCGGCCCCCTCCGGCCCCACCGGGTCGGCGGGAACGGCGGCCCGCAGTTCGTCGTACAGGCGGCGCAGGGCGGCCACGTTCTGCGCGCGCACCTTCCCGTCGTACGGCTGGAACTCCTGGTACGTACGCAGCGCGCGCTGGCCGCGGTCGAGGTGGTCACGCACGCGACGCAGGCGGTCGGCGTCGTGTTCGTCGCCGCGCACCGCGCCCCCGACGGTGCCCGCGCGCAACCGCTCGAACGCGACACCCTCGTAGGCCCGCGGGTTCATGGGGTCGTCGCGGAGGACGGCCTCCCAGAGCGACGTCTCGTCGGCCCACGCGCGGCTGCGCTGGTGGGCGGCGACGCCGAGGACGACCGTCGCGACGACCCCCACCACGAGGACCGCCGGGCGCCAGCGCGGCCGCCGCGCGACCCCGAGCCCGACCGCCGCGACGAGGCCCGCGGCGAGGCCCGGCAGCGCCGGATAGAGGAACCGCTGCGCCGCGAACGCCTTCAGCGGCACGAGGACGCCCGCGACCGGCACGAGCACCGCGAGCGCCCCCCCGGCCGCGAAGGGCGCGACGCTCCGCCGCCGTGCGAGCCCCCGCAGCGTCGCGAGCCCGAGGGCGAGCAGGATCGCGCCGCCGACGACGACCTCCGGGTCGGCGAACGACGCGGGCGGCGGGTGGGTGACGGCGTTGCGGTCGAACGGGAAGCCGATCGGCACGAGGAGCCCGCGCGCGTACCACGTGACGGCGGCGAGGAACGCGCGGACGGCGGCGGCCCGACGGCCGTCCGGGAAGTCGATCTGCGCGAGCGGCGGCAGGTCGGAGGGCGTCGCGAGCACCCGCGTCCGGACGACGAGGTAGCCGACCGTCGCGAGCAGCAAGAGCCCGCTCCGCAGCGCGGTCTCCCCGCGGCCGGGCCGGGCGTCCTCGGGCAGCGCGGCCCGGAGGAGCGGCACGAGCGCGAACAAGACGACCGCGGACTCCTTCGCGAGGCACGCCAGCGCGCCGAGGACGACCACCGTCGCCGTCGCGGCCGCGCCGCGATACGTCGACCGCAGCAGCGCGACGAGGACGAGCGCCCACGCGACGAGGTCGCCGCGACTCGACACCCACGCCACCGTCTCGACGGTCGCCGGGTGCACCGCGAACAGCGACGCGCCCGCCGCCGCCGCGACGCACGCGCCCGCCTCCGTGCGGTCCGGGGCGAGGGGCGACGGCGCGAAACAGCGCAGGAGCAGTCGGTACGCGAGCGCCGCGTTCAGCAGGTGCACGAGCAGGCTGACGACGTGCCATCCGCGCGGCGCGAGGCCGAAGAGCGCGTGGTCCACGGCAAAGAGCAGCGTGCGCAGCGGCCTCCACACGTCCGGCTCCACGCCCTGGGCCGCCGACGCGGTCCCCGGGTCGGTGAAGAAGCGCCCCGGGTCGGCCAGGGTGCGGATCGCGGCGTTCTGCTCGACGAAGCGGTGGTCGTCGTAGACGAACCCGTGCCCCAAGCAGACCGCGTGAGCCAGGAAGCCCGTCAACAGCACGACGGCGAGGCCGACCCCGCGCGGCGACCTCACGGCGCCCCCGCCCCGGGGACCGGCGTGGCGACGGACGCGGCCCGCAGGAGGCGGTCCGTCGCGGCGACGACCTCGCCCGTCGGGATCGCGGCCATGCATGTGTGGATGCGGCAGCGGCTCGAGCGGTAGTTGGACGTCGTCAGGCACGGGCTGCAGGGCAGCCCCGCGTAGAACGCGCGGGAACCGGGCGACAGCGGGCCGTAGAGCACCGGCGTGTTCGGGCCGAACAGCGCGAGCACCGGCCGGCCGAGCGCCGACGCGAGGTGCACCGGGCCGGTGTCGTTGCTGACGATGACCGCGGCGCGCTCGAGGAGCGCGACGAGGCCCCGGAGCGAGAGCGCGCCCGCAGCCCCGACGGCGTCGCCGCCGCACGCCCGGGCGACATCGTCCACGAGCGCGCGCTCCGCCTCGCCGCCGGTCACCACGACGCGCGCCCCGTGCCGCTCGCGCGCGTGGCGGCCCACGGCGGCGAATGCGGTCGGCGACCAGCGCCGCCCCGGGAAATTGTCGCCCGAGCCCGGGTGAAGCACGACCCACGGACGCCGGGCGTCGACCGGACCGAGGCGCGCCGTGACCTCGTCCCGGCCCGCGGCGTCGGCCGCGAGCCCGCCGGCGACGTAGGGGCCGGCGGGGACGCCCGCGGCCTCGGCGAGGTCTCGGAACGACCGGGCGGCGTGGGCGTCGCGGCGGAACGGGACGCGGACCGTCAGGAGCCCGTCGCGCCCGCGGGCCCCGCTCGCAAAACCGACGCGCTGCGGGACGCCGGCCAGGCGGCCGAGCAGGGCGCCGACCACGGCAAACTGCTCGAAATCGAGCGCGAGTTCGGGCGCCTCCGCGCGGAGGGCGCGGAGCGCGCGTGCGAGGTCGAGGACCGTCGCCGCCAGCCCCTTCGCCCGGACCGCGAGGACGCGGTCCGCGAGGTCGGTCACGAGCGGGACGTTCGCCGCGAGGGTCACGACGACGACGCGGGCACCGACCCACCGGTCGCGGAGCGCGGCCACGACCGGGCGCAGCAGCGCCCAGTTGCCCACGCCCCAGAACTTGAGCACGGCGATCGTGCGCACGCGCGTCACCGGCGGCGGTGGTCCGGCGACCAGGTCGCGCAGCGCGTCCGTCGCGGCGAGCCCACGCGCGAGCGCGCCGCCGGCGACGCGGTCGAGGGCCTTCGCGAGGGCGAGGTTCACGGCGCCGCCCCGGCGACGGCGCGCGCGCCGCGGGCCTGCGGCAACACGAGGTTCATCTCCGTGTGGCAGTTCCACAGGCAGGCGCGACAGGCCTCGAGACGCTCGCGCTCGCGCTGGTAGGCCGGCGACCGCCAAAGCCGCGCGAGCGGCAGGCGGCCGATCGGCTGCTTCCGCTCGAGGAACGGGAAGCAGGGGAAGACGTCGCCGTAGCAGTCCACGACGACGCTCGCGTAGGGGGCGTAACACCGGAGCGGCGAGGCCTCGCCGCGCAGCGCGCGCGGCACGAGGTCGAGGTAGGCGAGGCTGTTGTCGAGCACGCCCTCCGCGCGGAGCCGACGGAGCGTGTCGAGTCCGCGGGCGACACGGTCCGCGGCGGCAGCGGGCTCGCCCTGCCCGAAGTCGTGGACCGGGATCACGCCGACCCGGTCCGCGCCCGCGGCGAGCGCCGTCCGGGCCACCGCCTCGACGCGGTCGACGTTGTGCGCGGTGAGGACCGTCACGGCGGTCAGGCGCGGGGCCGGGCCGTCGCCGCGTGCCCGCCGCAGCGCGGCCAGGGCGGCCACGGCGTCGTCGAACGCGCCGCGCCGACCCCGCGCGAGGTCGTGTTCGCCCGCGCTGGCCCCGTCGAGCGACACGTTCACGCTCTCGACGCCGCAGGCGACGGTCGCGCGCGCGGCGGCGTCGTCCATCCGGAATCCGTCGGTGTTCAGGTGGACGTGGAGCCCCCGTCGCGCCCCGTGCCCGAGCAGGTCGAACAGGTCATCGCGTAGCATCGGCTCGCCGCCGGTGACGCCCACGCCGAGGCTGCCGATCGCGCGCATGTCGTCGAGGACGCGCCGGAGCTCGGCCGTGTCGAGTTCCCGGTCGCCCGCGCGACGCCGGGCGACCGCGCGGTCGGGGAGGTCGCAGACGCGGCAACGAAGGTTGCAGCGGTACGTGACGAGCAGCGTCGCCAGCGCCGGCCCGACGACCGGCCGCCGCAGGCGCGGGGCCAGCGCGGTGCCGACCCACCGGGCCGCGAGCGCCGCGAGACCCCGCCAGTCGCCGCGCGACATCCGCCGCCGGATCACGTCGCCGTACTGCCGGCGCCAGGCGATCACGGCCGGGCCTTCGGCGCGCCGAACCGCGGCGCCGCCGCGTCGGTCGGGTACTCGGCGCAGCCGGCGCACAGGGGCGGCAGGTCGCCCGTGACGTGGGCGCGGCGCAGCGCGCGCATCCGCGGCCCGTTCCACACGTCGACGAGCCGCTCCTTCGTCGCGTCCCCGACGGCGAGCTCGCCGTCGTGGTCGACGCAGCAAACGGTCGTCCGGCCGTCCTGGAGGACCACCAGCCCACCGCGCCACGGTTCGCGGCAACGCGTGCGACGCTCGCCCCGCACGAGGAGCGGGATCGTCTGGACGCGGTCCACCGTCCCCTCGAACTCGCGGCGGAAGGACTCGACCGCACGCTCGGTCTCCGGCGCGACCACCATCGACACGTCGACCGCGGTCGTTGACCCGGCTGCGTCGCGGGCCGCCACGAGGCGACGCAGCGCGTCCTTCGTCCGGGCGAGGGGAATGCCGCGCACGGCCTCGTGGGTCGCCGCGTCGCCGTCGATGGAGACCGTCACGCGGTCCAGGCGCGCGTCGAGCAGTGCGCCGATCCGTCGGTCGTCGAGGAGCGTTCCGTTCGTCGTGACGAGGGTCCGGATCCCGCGCGCCGCCGCGTCGGCGGCGAGCGCGGCGAACCGGGGATGGAGGAGCGGTTCGCCCCACTGGAACAGGAGCGCGAACTCGAGGGGCCCGGCGCCGTCGAGGGCACGCCGGAACAGGGCCTCGTCCATCATGCCGCGAGGGCGCGCCATCCGCCCGTCCGCCGTCGGGCAAAAGGTGCAGCGGAGGTTGCAGCGGTTCGTGAGCTCGAGGTTCGCCGACAGGAGCACCGGCGCCCGGGAACGCCCGAAGCGGTAGGCGAGTTCGTTCAGGACGCCGCCGAGGAACGCGCGGGGCGTGCGGTATCGGATCGCGATCGGCTCGGCGAGTTCGGGTCGGCGCAAGTAGAAGCGGGCCACCAGCTGCGCGAGCGCACGCGCCCAGCCGGGGATCCGCCCGATCGAGCGACGCCGCGGCGGCGGACCTTCCGAGGTCGACGCCCGTCGCGCCGCGCCCGCCGCGACCGCCCCCGCAGCCGCCCACGATGTCGCGCCGGTCGCGGGCGGGCCCGCGAAGCAGGACGGGACGGCGGACGTCAGCGGAGGAGGCATGGGCGGGGACCGGTCCGGACACGAAGCGGGCCCGACGCGGCTGCTTGCCGCCCCGGGCCCAAAGGTGCAAACCCGGACGCGCCATGCGCGCCCGACCGGCGCCGAGCACGTCCTCGGGAGAAGATCTGCTACGTCTTCTGGAGGGGGCTACGTCTTCTGGAAGGGGACGGTGATGTCGAACAGCGTCGGCATCGGGTGGATCGCCGGGTTCAGAGCGCCCGAGCGGCGCACGCGGAAGCGCGCACGCCAACGGATGAACTGCATCCCGTCCATCGTCGCAAAGGACGTGTGGACCGTCCACGGCGTGAGTGCCGTCGCCGTCGTCGGCTCGACCGCCGGGAGCGGCGAGAGGCCCGTCGCGCCCTGCAGTTCGATCACCAGGTCGAAGTCGGCGCCCTGGGCGAGGTTGTTCGGGGGGCCCGTCAGGACCGACACGTTATCCGTCCAGAACGGGAGGTTGAACTCGGTGTTCGTACCGAGCAGGTCGTACCACTTGGACACGCCCTGGCTCGTCTCGTCGACCGTGGGCTCCCAGACCGCACCGTTGAGGGTGAGGGCGGAGGCGTCGGGAAGGATCGTGCCCCCGGGCGGCGCCGCCGCCGTCCCGCTGGTCACGAAGTCGGTCGTCGCCTGGAAGGCGACGATCCCGACGCGGCCCCGGGCACCGGCCCCGCCGTCCGCCGCGGAAGCGCTGCTCCCGCCCGCCCCGCCGGACACGTCAAGGCGCGCGTTCACGTCCACGGACACGAAATCGCGACCCTGCAAGAGGATGGCACCACCGGCGCCGCCGCCGCCGCCGCCGCCCGAACCGGTGCCCGGGAGCGTCGAGTCGAAGATCCCCGACACGTACTCGTCGCCCGTGACCATGTTGTCGGGGTCCGTGACGATGAGGTTCGGCGTCGGGGCCGCCGAGTCGTCGGCGTAGGTGTTTCCGCCATTGCCGCCACGCATCAGGATCTTGGCCTGATCCTGGACGTCGATCGACTTCGCCAGGATCCAGATCGCGCCGCCGCCCGCGCCACCGCCGGCGCCAGCGTCGTCACCGCTCAACACCCGGCGGGTGCCGACGGCCACCGACACGAGCGGGTTCGGGGCGTCCCCGGCCTCGTTCGTGTTCGTGTCGTCCTCGAAGCCGCCGCCCCCGCCCCCGGCGCCGCCGCACACGTCGGCGTTGGGCTGGAAGAACCGGTCGGGGACGAACAGGCTCAGCGGACGGAAGAAGTCGGCCGAACCCTGCGGCGAACCGCCGCCGCCACCGCTCCCGACGCCGCCGCCCAAGGTGCCGGCGACGCCGTGGCCGCCACCGCCGCCACCGCCGTTCGTCGTGGCCTTCGACAGGCCGAAGCCGCCGCCGGGCGCCAGAGCGTCCGCCGCGAACACGCTCAGCGGCGCGCCGCCAATGGTCCCGTCGCCGATGCCCGGGCTGGGCGCCCCGAAGCCGCCGTTACCGCCGCCCGCGCGGCCGACGCCGCCCTCGCCGCTGCTGTCGATGGTGTTCGCGTTCGTGTACTTCGCCAGGCTGTCGGTGTCGAGGCCGAAGCGGCCGACGGTGCCGCCGCCCTGGATCGTGCCGTCGATGACGCACGCGCCGCGCACGAGGATCATCACCGGGCGGCTGCCCTGGAGCGACAAGGTCGCGCCGTTGCTGAGGGTGAACGTCTCGTACTCGTAGATGCCGTCGCCGTTGATGCTCCCGCCGTCGCTCGTGAGCGTGGTGGAACCTGCGGCCAGGGTGAAGGTCCCGTCACTCCCGTTGCCGAGGTACGGCGCGTACACCGCCTTCAAGCGACCGGCGCCGTTGTCGACGTTCGTGTTCGTCTGGAGGCCGGACAGGCCGGCGAACCGGAACGCCCCGTTCCAGTTGGCGCTCGTGGCCTGGCCGGGCTCCAACTGCGTCAGCGTCATCGGCGGGGTCAGGAGCGTGTCCGGGTCAGTGCCGACCGACTTCGTGAACAGTTGGGTCGTGCGTTCGTCGAAATTGTTTCCGAACGCCGTCGAGATGGCGCCCGCCGTGGCGGGGATCTGGAGCGTGCGGAAGTAGATGCGGTAGCCCGGCGCCACCTTGCCGACGAGGTTGTTGTCGATGGCCGCGTAGGGGTCGGACGGATTCAGCAGCGGCTGGACCGGCCGGTCGTCGGTGCGCAGCAGGTTGCCCGGGAGGTCCCGGACGCCTTGGATGTTCACCATGTAGGTGCCCTGCTGCTCCGGCTCCACCGGCACGACGATCACCTCGGTCTGTCCGAGGTCCTGCACGACGAACGGCTTGTTGGTCTTGATCTGCACCGGGGTGACCGGGACCGCGTTCAGGTTGCCGACGCGCCACAGCTGGACGTTGACCGACTTCTGGGTCGTCGGGACGTACGGCACGACCGAGATCGGGTCGAGGGGTTCGTTGAACCGGACGCGGATCGCGGGGAAGTCGAGGAGCCCCGGGGCCACGGCCGACGGGGTCCCGACGGCCGCAGCGTTGTGGGTCGGGATCGAGTTCATCAGGAGCACGCGGGGCGCGCCCTCGTTCTTGAGGCAGAGGAGCTGGTCTTCCGGGTCGGCCGCGAACTGCAGCGTCCCGTTGAACAGCGGGTTGCCCTGGTCCTGCACGCACCCGGCATCGTCGCCCTGGACGGCGATCGGGGTGTGCAGGAGAGGGCGGCGCGGCTCGATGAACTGGACGACGGGGTTCGTGGTGAAGGAGAACGACTCTGCCTGGACCAGCGGACGCCCGACGGTGCTGCGAACCGTGTTGACCGCCGGAAAAATCGGCAGGAACACCGTGTAGGTCTTTGCGGGCGCCAGGCCGGAGTCGGAGTAGTCCTCGAAGTTCGGGATGAACGGGAGTTCGGCGACGAGGTTGCCGTCCACCACGATCCTCTCGAACGTGAACGACGGCGAGCCCACGACCTGGATCGTGTCGGGGGTCACCGACGACGGGTCGACGTTGTCGCTGAACTGGAAGATCAGCGGCTGGTTCAACGGTACGCCTGCGATGTTCGGCAGGTTGAAGCTGACCAGCACGAGGTTCCCGGCGCCGTCGCGCCCGGCACCGCCGCAGGAGACCGCGGAGACGCCGAGGGCGGCGACGGCCGTAGCCGACAGAAGCCGAGTGATCCGGTTGCGCATCGTCTGACACCTAGGAGGGGGCGGGAGGACGGCTCGACGCGGGGCCCACCACCGGGGCCGCGCGTCGCCGACGGGTCGGGGAGGAGGACGTCCCGCCCCGGCCGTCGGGCCCGGGCAGGACCTTCACGTTCGGACTAGGGCAACTTCTCGACCGGGACGGAGATCTTCTGGATCTTCGCCACGGTGTTGCTGATCAGGTTCGACGTCAGCTTGATGCGCCAACGCAGATAGGGGTAGGTGTCGCAGTCGTTGACGTTCGTCGTGAACGGCGTCGACGGCAGGGCCATGTTGATCAGCGTCCGGTTCGACAGGGTGTCGAGCACGAAGGCGCCCTGGTACTCGACGAGGACCAGCGCGCCCCCGGCTTGGATCCCCGGCTGCAGAATCGCCGGCTTGTAGTTCGACTTGACCCCGAACGTCGTCTGCACGGAGTACGGCGGCGCGTAGATGTTACCCGCCGGGTCCACGTTGGCCGGCGTGTAGAAGCGCGACTGGGCGGTCGACACGCGCTTCGTGATCGTGAATGCGGTGTCGGTCCACGACGGCTCGGGATTGATGATGCCCGCGACGAAGTTGCTCGGGGGGTTGGGGACGTCCTCCTCGTACGTGGCGTACATGCGACGCGTCGGGAAGCCGGCGATGAGGACGCCGGAGTTCGGGGCCGTCACGGCGAACCAGCCGCGGAGTTGCTGGAAGGTGTCGCCCTCCTTCACGCTCGCGTCGAGCAGGAGGATCGAATCGTTATCCGTGCCGGCCACACCCTCGTCCCAGTCGAAGAACGACGTCGGAGCCGGCCAGTTGACGTAGCCGCGGCTGTTGAACAGCGGCGCGTGCTGGGCGTACGGCGGCGTCCCGATGGAGGCGTGCTCGTTGGCGACGTTGGCGGCCTGATTCACCGAGTACTCGCCCTTGTAGATGATCAGAGGCGATCCGACGTAGTTGCCGCTGAAGGTCGCGGCGAGCGAGAGCGAGTTCGACTTCTGGTAGCCGACCCGGAGGATCACGTCGGGGTACTTGGCCGCGAAGGTCGCGTTGCTGTCCGGGCCCCACGAAACGGTCGTGATGCTCCCGTCGGCGCCCAACTCGGTGTCCGAACACGCCCACATGACGCGCCGGCCCTGGTCCGTCGGCGGGTTGACGCCGGCGACGAACTGGTTGAGCTGCGCACCCGTCAGCGGGTCGACGATCGGGTTGTACTGGCCGCCGTTCTGGTCGAGGGCGAACCGGGCGCCCTCGATGAACACGCGGCGGGTCGTGATCGCGGCACCCTCGAGCTGGCCGAGCGTGGTGAAGCCCCAGTCGGCCGTGGTGTTCGCCGGGTCCGCGTCGGTGGCGACGTCGAACGACTCCTCGAGGATCGTCCCCGAGACCTTGCCGGTGCCGTCGCCCGTGAACGGCCCGAACGATCGGGGGTTGATCAGGTTGTTGCCCGAAAGGTCGGTGAGCTTGGAGCTGACCACCACGTTGAAGACGTACTTCTTGTCGCCGAACGAGAAGACGGGCACGAAGAAGAAGGTCTTGGCGGAGGCGTCCCACGAGAAGGAGCCGGGGATGATCTTGCCCGCCACGCCGTTGAGCTGGTTGATCGTGTACTGGGGGTCGGCGGAATAGCGGACGTCCACGCCGTCGTTCACCGTCGCGAGCTGCGCGGCGAGGTTGAACGAGCTCGGGTCCATCGCCTCGTCGAACTCGAGCGCCATGATGCCGTTGCCGGGCACTTGGCGCGTCAGGGGGTCCTGGCCCGGGATGAAGTAGAGCCGGACGATGGACGGCGGGTCGAGCTCACGCAGGAACCCGTCGCTCGTCGTGAACGTCGTGAAGAACGACGTGAGGAGCGGATCACGGTCGCGGTTCAGCACGACGTCGTTCGTCTCGCCCTGCGCGGGGAGCTCGACGTTGTACTGCGTGACGGGGTCGAAGCCGAAGGGGTTCGGCGTCCCCTGCTGCGTGACCGTCGGGTCGAAGATCACGCGGTTGCCGACGACCTGGAACGACCCCTTCGGGAGGGCCTGGAAGGTCGGGCCCGCGCGCAGCGCGATCGTCTGCTCGTTCACGGAGCCGGCGTCGACCTGCTCGGAGAACTCGAAGACGATCTGCGCGTTCCGCGGCAGGGCCTGCACGCCCGTCGGGAACGAGGGCTGCAGGGCGCGGTCCACGAAGAGGAACTGCACAAGCACCATGGGCCGCGCGGCATAGTTGTCACCGCCGCCGCCGCCACAGCTCGTCGACAGCACCGCAGCGCCCGTGACGGCCACCGCGGCCGTGAACTTGCCCAACCGACCGAACAGGCCTCGGATCGAGGTCATGAAGCACTCCTTCGGGCGACGCCCGACACGCTCACGACGAAGCCAAACCGAGAGACGCGCTCCGGGTCGGACGCTCGCCGACGCCAGCACGACGCTCCCCTGCCCAGGGAGCCGAACCGACGCAAGGGCCGAGTGTACGAATCGTCGATCCCCGGGTAAAGGGTTTTGACGTCGAACACCGGGGGGTGCGTGGTTCGGAAAGGCACGTCTCCTCTCTGGCAAACCCCATTCCATCGCCCGGGTCGCCCACCCGTCCCCCTAACCATTTACCCAACAGGGAGTTGCGAACCTCCGACGTCCAGCGCCATCGCCGTACGGCGCCCCCCGGACGCCCGCTGTGCGATTCCGCACGTCTAGACCGCGCCCGGTCCGACTTCGGGACGGTAGCGCCCCCGGAGTTGGCGACCCGGGCCCCCGCCCCCGGACGCGTGGCCCGATCCGAGGGCGCCCGCGGGTCGGTGCCCCCGCGGTCCGGCGTTCAGCCGGCGACCGGGAACCGCAGCGTCGTGGCGCCGACGATCGTCGCCGTCGGCCATCCGACGAGGCGCATCCCGTGGAACGGGCAGTTCCGGCTCTTCGACCGCAGGCGCGCGCGATCGACGGTCCGAGGCGTCGTGACGTCGATCACCGCGACCCGCGCCGCCGCGCCCACCGCCAGGGTCGCGGCGGTCCGCCGCGCCACCCGTGCCGGCCCCGTCACCAGCGCCTCGACCAGGCGACGGAGCGACAACCGCCCCGTCGCTACCAGGCGCGTGTAGAGCACCGGGAACGCGGTCTCCATCCCGATGGCGCCGAACGGCGCCTTCACGACGCCCTGGGCCTTTCTCGCCTCGGCGTGGGGCGCGTGGTCGGTGCCGATCGCGTCGAGGGTCCCGTCTTCAAGCGCGGCGACGAGGGCGTCGATGTCGGACGCCTCGCGCAGCGGGGGCTTCATCTTGAAGTCGGGGCCGCCGCGCACGGCGTCGTCCACGGTGAAGACGAGATGGTGCGGCGTGACCTCGCCGGTGACGGCGGAGCCGGCGGCGCGTGCCGCCCGCAGGCGGTCCACCGCGCCCGCGGTCGAGACGTGGCACAGGTGCAGGCGCGCCCCGAAACGCGCGGCGAGCTCGAGGTCGCGCCCGGTGGCCCGGTCCTCGGCGGTCCGCGGGATGCCCGGGAGCCCTGCCGCCCGGACGCTGGGAGCGTCGTGGAGCACGCCGGGCCCGGTGATCCCGAAGTCCTCGCAGTGCTCCATGACGAGGAACCCGGCGGCCCCCGCCGCGCGGAACGCCGCCTCCGCGACGACGTCGTCCCCCACCCACGCGCCGTCGTCGGAGAACGCGCCGGCGCCGGCGGCGAGCTGCATCGCGAAGTCGACCGTCACGCGCCCGCGGAGACCCTCCGTGATCGCCGACACCGGCACGACCTCGCACGGGCCCGCGCGCCGCGCGGCGTCGAGCACGCGCGCGAGCACTTCCGGCCGGTCCGCCGTGGGGTTCGTATTCGGCATCGCGTACACCGACCAGAACCCGCCGGCGAGCGCCGCCGCGGTGCCCGTCGCGATCGTCTCCGACTCCTCGCCGCCGGGCTCCCGCAGGTGCACGTGGAGGTCGGTGAAGGCCGGGACGACGAGCTGTCCCCGCGCGTCCACGACGTCGGCGCCCGGCGGCGCCGCGATCGACAGGCCGTGGGCGACCACGCGACCGTCGACGAGCAGGAGGTCTCCGACCGCGTCGAGCCCCGCGCCGGGGTCGAACAGCCGCCCGCCGCGGACGAGGACCGCGCCGCTCACGACCCGAGGCCCAGGCTGCGGCCGGGCGAAGGCGGTGACCGCCGCAGCGCGTACGCGACGCCGAGGATCCCGAGGCCCAGGTGGACGCGGTGCGGGACGCGCAGGTGGGGCGAGAGCAGCGCCGCATCGAGGCCCGTGAGGAACACCGGGCAGCCGGGATCGGGCCGCAGGCCCTCGAGGATCCGCTCCACCCCCCCCGCCGCCCCGAGGACGATCCCGCTCCGCAGCGCGGCCTCGGTGTCGAGCGCCGGCAGCGGGAGGGCGCCCTTCAGGTCGACGAGCGGCAGTTTCTCTGCCCCCACCGTCAGCGCGCGGGCCGCGAGCCCGAGGCCGATGCCGATGGTCCCCCCGAGGAGCGCGCCGTCCGGGCCCGCGACGTCGATCGTGAGCGCCGTGCCGCACGACACGACCACGGCCGGCCCGGCGACCAGCATCGACGCCGCGAGCACCTGCACCCGCCGATCGACGCCGGCGGTCGCCGGCTGCTGCGCCCGCGCGCGCGGCAGGCCCGGGTGGTCGTGGGCCACGACGACGGCGCCGGGGAAACCCACCTTCGCCAGCTCCCACGCGAGATCCTTCGCCTTCACGGCGTCGGACCCGCAGACGGCGACGAGCGGCTTCTCGTCGCGCACCAGCGGCTTCGCGAACTCGCGAACCGCGGCCGCGTCGCTGCGCGGGAGGCGCACCGGCCCGGCTACGTCCTCCCCGCGGACGACGCCGAGCTTCGTGCCGCTGTTGCCGACGTCGATGACGAGGACGAAGTCGATGCCCACCGGCGCGCTCCCGTTCAGAGGCGCGTCAGGATCCGCGAGCGGGCCGCTCTCGGCAACGAAAGGCCCGTCCGCACGTGGCCGGTCCCGGCGGCTACTTGCCCTTGTCGAACCCGACCTTGCCGCCGGCCGCGCGGGTCCGCGGATCGCGCGGGTCGACGACGACGGTCTTCTCGACACCGTCCCGGCGGATCACCACCGCGACGCTCTCGGTCTCCTTCGGCAGGCCCTTCGCCACGTTCACCGCCTCGTTGCGGTTGCGCACGCGCTGTCCGGCGACCGAGATGAGGACGTCGCCCTGCTGGATACCGAACTGGGCCGGCACGCTGCCCGGGGAGACGCCGGTGACGCGGACCCCGCCGTCGCCGTCCTTCACGTCTTCGGACTTGACGTCGTTCAGGATCTCGCGCTCGAGGTCCCGAGCCGACAGCGCGTCCCACGCGGTCTGGTCAAGCTCGATGTAACTCTGGCCCTCGCGTTCGACGGGCGTGATCCGCACCGACGTCAAGGGCGGCGGTGTCCCGCCGGCGGCCGGCGTCGCGACCGTGCCGGGGGTGCCGGCGGGCTTCGCTTTCGCGGCGGCGGCGGCGGCGGCGGCGGTGCCCTCGGCGGGTACGAGGACCGGCGTCTTCGAGCCGGTGGACATCGAAATCGCGAGGACCTCCTCCTTGCGCTCCGCCGGGACCGTCGGGTCGGGGCCGACCTCGTCGTAGACGATCTTGAGGCGCGGGTCGTCCTCGTCGCCGGTCTCGCCGACGTACTCGACCGACAGCAGGTACTTGCCCTCGCGGCGCGGATCCACGGCGTCCGCGGGCCGGACCACGTCGGGCCTCTTCGCCTTGGGGTCCTTGGGGTCCACGTCGTCCATCGGCACTTTGGCGCCGGCGAAGAACGTTCCCCTCCGCTTCGAGGCGACGAACTCGAACGTGATCGCCGCGGCGCCGTCGCGCGCGCTCGAACCCACGGGGGGCACGATGGCGGCGACGACCCGCCCGAGCGCCGCGAGGCCCTTCGGCGGCTCCTTCCTCACGACCTCGGTGGGCGCGCGCCGCTCCACCTTCGGCGGGACCGGCCCCACGAACGGCCACACGCCCGGCGCCGTGGGGTTCTTCTTCGTGTCCATCAGGTCCGGTCGGACGATGTGGTCGAAGTCCTTCTCGTAGACCTGCCAGAAGTCGGCCTTCCGCGCGTTGTTCGCGTCGGTCTGGTAGGCCTCGTTCGCGGGGACGACCCAGGCGACGCGCTTCGGGTCGCCGGCCATGGCCGGCCGGGCCTTCGCGAACCACCACCCCGCCGCGCCCGCAACCCCGAGGGCGAGCACGACATTGGCGAACGTGAGCAGGCGGCGGATCGACTGGGCCTTCATGGAGCGCGGTTCCCGGGAGCGTCGCGCCTTAGACTAGCAGCGCGGGACGGTCCTTCCCCGGACCGCGTGCCCGGGGAGCCGCGGGGGAAGCCGGCCCTCCGGGCGACGCCGGGAAACGGCGGGCGACGCCGGGAAACGG
>Ga0335397_10001816_pt1 | contig 29104 bp, 24 predicted proteins | sample MAT04_FD_205740 | JGI IMG/M metagenome (GOLD analysis project Ga0335397, IMG submission 205740) | Freshwater microbial communities from Lake Fryxell liftoff mats and glacier meltwater in Antarctica - MAT-04 (spades assembly) (version 2) ... | reverse complement strand
ACCTTCTACCTTCTACCTTCTACCTTCCACCTTTCTCAATATCCCTCTGCTGCATCATCCCCACGTTTATCTGCAATTGCAGTAATAGGCTTTGATTTACCGGGTTTTATTTCAATTAATTCCGTTCTGCCAATTTGCCCCCGCTGTATTACCTTGTACCCCATCGCCTCTAATTGTAATGCAGTGGCTGAATCAAATTCTTTTTCTATCATAATTTCATCCGGCAGCCACTGGTGATGAAATTTTGGTTTATTCACTGCATCTTCCGGGGTCATTTTAAAATCGATCATATTTACCAATGATTGAATAAGACTGGTTGGAATAGTAGTTCCACCCGGTGTTCCGACAACCAGGTAAGGTTTATTGTTTTTCAAAACAATGGTTGGCGTCATACTGCTGAGCATTCTTTTACCGGGTGCTATCGCGTTAGCTTCGGCCCCCACTGCACCATACATATTGGGCACACCCGGCTTTACACTAAAATCATCCATCTCATTGTTCAAAATAAACCCCGCCCCTCCTACTACCGTTCTACTTCCATACGAGCCATTTAATGTGGTGGTTACCGAAACAGCATTGCCCTCTGCATCAATGATACTTAAATGAGTGGTTTCTTCACTTTCTTTTATAAAGCCTTCTTTCGTTGCCTGGCTGTTACCGGCCTGCCCCGGAATAAAATCTTTCATTCGCTCCTGCAGGTAAGCGTTACTCACCAATGTTTTTACCGGCACTTTTACAAAATCAGCATCACCTAAATATTGCGCCCTGTCTGCAAAAGCCCTGCGCTCTGCTTCTGCTAATAGTTGCACGCTTTCCGCCGATTGGAATTTCATAGCGCCGATATTTCTTTTCTCAATCATCTTTAACACTTGCTGCAAAATAATGCCCCCACTGCTGGGTAAAGGCATTGAAACAACATGATACGACTGGTAATCAAATTCTACCGCCGCCCTTTCTTTTGCTTTGTAATTTTTCAGGTCGGCATAATCAATAATGCCCTTGCCCCGTTTCATTTCGGTGATGATCTTTTTAGCGGTAGCACCTTCATAGAAACCTTTGGCACCCAAATCCCTGATTCTTTTTAAAGTTTTCGCAAGGTCTTTTTGAACCAGCGTATCACCCATTTTCCAGGGCGATTTTTTTACAAAAACCGTTGGGGTTGTATTGAGTTGAATAAACTCATTTTTTAATTCATTCAGGTCTTCTGCCTGGCTGGCCGTAATCGCAAAACCATTTTCCGCAAGGTCAATAGCTGGCTGAACCAATTTTTTAAATGGAAGCCTGGCAAATTTTAAAGAGGCAAACAGTCCTGCTACTGTACCCGGCACCCCGCTTGCCAGGTGGCCATCCTGTGATAAATTCATCTGCGGGTTGCCATTTACATCAAGGTACATGTCCCTGGTTGCTTTTGCTGGCGCCGACTCCCTGTAATCGATGGTGATATTTTTGCCATTCTTTAAATGCGCCACCATAAAGCCACCACCACCAATATTTCCGGCCCCGGGATATACAACTGCCAGTGCCAGTTGTGTAGCAATGGCCGCATCAATTGCATTGCCCCCTTGTTTTAAAACCTGCAAACCTGTATTTGTTGCCAGTGGATGGGCAGATACCACCGCTCCCTTGCTACAATTTACTTTCTTGTGGCCCTGGTATTTATAAGGATTAAGCTTTTGCGCCTCTGATACCTGGTTAATAAATAATAAAACTACTCCCAGCAAAACACACATTACTTTAAATTTCATATTTCCAATTTTGGTGTAAATTACTTATTTGAGGGTATTTATCGTTAAATTTGAAATAACCAGGCAATTAAAATTTATTATGAGAAAATTAATCCTGCTTTTCAGCTCTGGCTTGAACAATAATTAATCAGTGGCAAATGGGAAGTGTTTTTACGTCAAACTTATTTTGGCAGTGTAAACGATCCTAATACCACCGATATAAACTGGGATGGTATTGTACAGGGTAGTATGGTTAACAACCAGTTTATTGCCACAGAACATCCAAAATACGATGGATGAACGATTACTGATTTTTCTGTCAGCTATGAAATCAATAAAATGTGGAGAGTAACTGTAGGCGCCAACAACATCTTTGACCTTTACCCCGACAAAAACTTTAAAACACAAACAGCCGCTAATCCCTTGATTGCCGGAGGTTATGGAACACCGGGCACAATTGATCTGAGTAATAATAACCAGTTTGAATTTTCCAGGATGTATCCCAGTTTGGATTTAACGGAAGACTTATTTTTGCAAGGCTGAACATATCATTGTAAAAAGTGTTTCAATATTTATTTTTTAAAAGCGGGTGATGAAAGTCACCCGCTTTGTTTATTTTGCACGGGTTAAAATTTTTCAGATAGAGTTAATGCAGGATAGAGAAATAAGTGCAAAGCCCTTTTTACCGAACTATTGTAATTTAAAAATTCATCTTAATAAGAAAACTGCTTTAAAATTAATTTAATGAAAAAAGGATTCCTGTTTGTTTTGTTCGCCGGTTCTTTGCTGATAACATCTGCACAACTTAAAAGTCCGGATGAATTCCTTGGTTACCCGCTGGGAGATCAATACACTCCACACCACAAAATTGTCAGTTATTTTCAGCAGGCCGCTGCCGCCAAACCTACCATGATGAAACTGGAGCAGTATGGCCAAACCAACGAAGGCAGGCCGTTGATGCTTGCTTTTATCGGCACACCGGAAAATATTTCAAAGCTGGAAGATATTCGCAAAAACAACCTTCGCCTCACCGGTATGCTGAGCGATCAACCTGGTGATTTAAATACACCCTCCATTGTTTGGCTAAGCTACAACGTACACGGAAATGAAACCAGCAGTAGTGAAGTATCGATGAAAACATTGTATGAATTATTAAACCCCGGTAACGTACAAACGAAGGAATACCTGAAAAACACCATTGTTATCATTGACCCATGCATCAATCCGGATGGCCGTGACCGCTACGTAAACTGGTTTACGCAAATGAAGGGTAAGAATGCTAATCCGAATACCAACGCAAGGGAGCATAGCGAACCATGGCCCGGCGGAAGATACAATCATTATAATTTTGATCTGAACAGGGATTGGGCCTGGCAAACGCAGTTGGAAACACAGCAAAGAATGGTGCAGTACAATCGCTGGATGCCACAGGTACACAGTGATTATCACGAACAGGGTTACAACAATCCATATTATTTTGCACCGGCCGCACAGCCTTACCACGAAGTAATTACGCCATGGCAAAGAGATTTCCAGGTGGTGATTGGTAAGAACAATGCCAAATATTTTGATGCCAATGGCTGGTTGTATTTTACCAAAGAAGTTTTTGATTTGTTCTACCCATCTTACGGCGACACCTACCCTATTTATAATGGCAGTATCGGTATGACTTTTGAACAGGGCGGCGGTGGCCGTGCAGGTTCGGCGGTAGTTATCGGCAATGGAGATACGCTTACCTTAAAGGACCGGATAGCCCATCATTTCACTACCAGTATGAGTACGCTTGAAGTGGTGTCAAAAAATTCATCCAATGTATTAAAAGAATTTAAACATTTTTTTGATGATGCCAGGAATAACGGAGTAGGTGAATACAAGTCATTTGTAATTACGGATGCAAACACCAATAAAATAAATGGCCTCAAACGCCTGTTGGATGTAAACGGCATCACTTACGGTACTGCTAACATTAGCAATTTAAAAGGGTTTAATTATTTTACCGGAAAAGAAGAAACATTCAATGCTACCAACAGCCTGGTAGTAAGTACTTACCAGCCAAAAGCTGTGTTGGCAAAAGTGCTGTTTGAACCCCGTTCAAAGTTGATTGATTCTGCCACTTATGATATTACCGCCTGGTCGCTACCTTATGTATATGGCTTACAGGCTTATGCGGTTAGGGAAAAAGTCGCAGTTACTCCTTACGCTGAGAAGCAAAAAAGTGTTACTGTTCCTGAAACATCTTATGGTTACCTGGTTAGTTATGGTTCATTTGAAGATGCCAAATTTTTAGCATCTATTATTAATGCGGGTATCCGGGTTCGCTATGCAGAAAAGGACTTTAGTTTAAATGGAAATAAATTTAAAAGAGGCACCATGATCGTGCTTAAAAATGGCAATGAAGGAAAGATGGAATCCTTTAAACAGGCAGCCGGAAAATACGATGCAAATGTTACGGCCATATCATCCGGGTTTGTAGAAACGGGTGCTGATTTCGGCAGTGGAAAAGTGCGTTTCATCAGCAAGCCAACTGTTGCGATGCTTACCGGCAAAGGAGTAGACGCCAGTGCCGCAGGGGAAGTATGGCATTTGTTTGACCAGGAACTGAATTACCCGCTTACCCTCATCAATGCGGAAGATATAGCCAATGTAAACTGGAAAAATATAGATGTTTTGATTTTACCCAACGGCAAATACAAATTCCTGAGCGAAAAGGATGGTGCCAATGAATTGAAGACATGGGTGAGGCAGGGTGGCAAATTAATTGCCATTGAAAATGCGGTAGCCCAAATGGCCGCTGGCGATTGGGGTATTAAATTAAAAAAGAATGAGGATGAAAAGAAGGAAGAAAAACCAATGACCTATGCAGAAATAAAGAAGTTCGAAGAGAGTGAGCACAATGGTATTACAAGCAATATTGCAGGAGCAATTTATAAGATTGAGATGGACAACTCACACCCGCTGGCGTTGGGCTTTCCGAATTATTTTTACAACCTGAAGCAAGATGACAACTTGTATGATTTTTTGAAAGATGGCTGGAATGTGGGCGTAATAAAAAAAGATAGTTACACTGCAGGTTTTGTTGGGCATAATTTAAAAGAGAAGATTAAAGAAGGTCTGTCTATCGGGGCACAGGATTATGGCAGGGGGAGCATTGTTTACCTTGCTGATGACCCAATCTTTCGTTGCTTCTGGGAAAATGGAAAAATGTTATTTACCAATGCAGTGTTTTTGGTAGGACAGTAGGTTTGAAGTATGAAATGCATAAAAGGCAAGAAAGGTATATAGTAAATAGTGATAAAACAATCCACAAATTACATGGTGAGTTGCCCGCAGGGACGGCTCACCATTTAAATTTAAAGCCTGATTAAAATTTGTTAAAACTTTCATTACCGCCTTTATAAAAAGGTTTCTTTTTACAAACGGTGCAGTTTCAATCAGTCATTAACTTACATTCGCAAATCATAAAAATATATGCGCAAATCCTTAGTTGTTTTAATTTACACCTGTTGTTGTTTCCTTTCCAATGCACAAACGCCTAAAACCTACACATCTTCCGAAATATTATTGCATTTGAAAAAACTGAATGTACTTGGTTCTGTGTTGTATGTTGCTGCCCATCCCGATGATGAGAATACGAGATTATTATCCTACCTGGCCAACGAAAAATTATACCGTACCGGGTATTTAAGTTTAACCAGGGGTGATGGAGGGCAGAATTTAATTGGCGATGAACAGGGCATTGACCTTGGATTGATTCGCACACAGGAGCTATTATCCGCCCGCAGGATGGATGGCGCAGAGCAATTTTTCAGCAGGGCTTATGATTTTGGCTTTAGCAAATCCTCCGAAGAAGCCTTGAAAACCTGGGGGCACGATAAAATATTAAGCGATGCGGTATGGGTGATCAGGAAGTTTAAACCAGATGTAATTATTGCACGTTTTCCGGAAGACAGCAGGGCTGGTCACGGGCATCATGCAGCTTCTGGTATAATTGCCAGGGAGGCTTTTGATGCGGCGGCAGATGCTACTAAATTTCCGGAACAATTATTAAAGGGTGTTACTGTGTGGCAGGCCAAACGATTATTGTGGAACACGTTTAATTTTGGCAACACCAATACACAAAGTGAAGACCAGTTTAAAATGGATGTGGGAATGTACAATCCATTACTCGGAAAAGGATATGGTGAAATTGCAGCGCTTAGCCGAAGCCAGCATAAAAGCCAGGGCTTTGGTGTACCTGCACAAAGAGGTAGTTTAGTAGAATATTTTACAACTGTTAAAGGTGAGAAGCCGGTAAATGATTTGATGGATGGAGTAAATACAGGCTGGAGCAGATTGGGCGATAATAATCTTTCCAATTTGGTCGGCCATGTTAGCCATAGTTTTTTACCGGAACATCCGGAGAAATCCGTTAGCGACCTGGTGAACCTGTTCAGAAGTATAAGTGCCCTGGATGACGGATATTGGAAAACGCAGAAATTAAAAGAGATTCAAAAATGTATTGAAGCATCCAGTGGATTATTTTTAGATGCTACTACCAATAGTCAATATGTTGTGGAAGGAGACAGTCTTAAAATAACCCTGACCGCCAATAACCGACTTGGATTGAATATTAGTACCGTTGACGCTTGGATAGGAGACGTCAGTTACGTAATAAGTGATACCAAAAAAAATGTAAATATAACCACCACTAAAAATATTTACATACCGGCAGTGGCAAAATATACCCAACCTTACTGGTTGGCTAAATCAATGGATAAGGGTAGTTTCAATGTGACTGACCAGCATCAAATTGGGATGGCGGAAAATGAACCGCAACATGTCAATTTTATAGTAAATATTGAAGGTACCAATTTTACCTTTAACAAACCGGTACGTTACAAATATACCGACCCGGTAAGAGGAGAATTATATCAACCGGTAAGTATCATACCCATTGCAGATTTAAAATTTGAAAAAGACGTTTATTTATTGAAAGCAAAAGATTCTATGCATGTAGATCTGAGGATAATCCCGAATAGTAATATGCCAGGCGATGTTACTGTGCAAACGACCCTGGAGGATGAGAACGGCCAAAGAACAGATGGCAAATCTTTTTCTTTGAAAAATCTTTTAAAGGATAAACCCGAATTATTGCAGGTGGAATTACCAAAAAAAAACATTGGAAAGAATGCAGTACTACATGCTACATTAAAATATGACGGAAAGAATTCGATTAGTTCAAATAGCTATCAACGGATCATTGATTACGATCATATCCCTTCCATTGTTTACCAAAAAGAAACCACCACAAAATCGGTATTTGCGGATTTGAAAATTGACGGAAAATTAGTGGGCTATATTGCTGGCGCAGGCGACAAAGTGCCGCAGGCGTTGGCAGAAATGGGGTATAAAGTAGTTATGTTAACAGAAAATGATATAAAAGCGGGTAACTTACAACAGTTCGATGCGATTGTAACCGGCGTAAGAACATACAATACCATTGAATGGATGAACAATGTATACGACGCATTGATGGGATACGTAAAACAGGGTGGCATTTTATTGAGCCAGTACAATACCAGTAGCCAGATAGGCCCGGTAAAAGCTAAAATGGCACCGTACCAATTTACGATTGGCCGCAACCGTGTAACAGACGAGGAAGCAAAGATTAATTTCCTTTTACCAAATCATCCTGCATTAAATTATCCAAATAAAATAACTGAAAATGATTTTGAAGGCTGGATCCAGGAACGCAGTATTTACAATGCAGAAAAAATTGACAGCAATTACCAACGAATTTTAAGCATGAAAGATCCGGGCGAAAATGAGCAGGATGGCAGTTTGATCATTGCCAATTATGGCAAGGGAAGATTTATTTACACGGGCCTGGTTTTTTTCAGGGAGTTACCTGCCGGTGTTCCGGGGGCGTACAGGTTATTTGCTAATTTAATTGCAAGAGGGCAAGGGATTAGTAAGCTGGAAAAAGTAAATAGGGGAAAAAGTAAATAAAGTTTATATGGTAAATAAAGTACAATGAAAAGTCAATAAAAAAAAGGCTCCTTCAATTAATTTAATACGGTAGTCCTGTTGGAGCGAAAATATCAAAGTGTAGGGTGCAGTCTTTCAAATCAAAAAATAATGCCAAACGAAAAATCATATTGGAACAAATGGTACATCGGAGTGATTTTATTCCTGGTGATCCAGGTCATCCTTTATTATTTTATCACTGTTTTTTATAAGTAAATACCTGCTGATGCGATTGCAAAAAGAAACCCGTTTTCCTGAACTACAAATTCCCCCTTTAGGAGTTGGAGTATGAGCAGTATAGATTGGATCATATTAATCACGACACTTTGTAGTATCATAATCTATGGTATTTATAAAAGCCGTACCACAAAAAACCTGGACGGATATTTCCTAAGTAACAGGAGTATGCCCTGGTATATGGTACTGCTAAGTATAATGGGTACACAGGCAAGTGCCGTTACTTTTTTAAGCGCCCCCGGCCAGGCATATACCGACGGGATGCGGTTTGTACAATACTATTTTGGCCTGCCAATTGCAATGATCGTTATCTGTATTTTCTTTGTGCCCGTTTTTAGAAAACTAAAAGTGTACACTGCGTATGAATTTTTAGAAAACAGGTTTGATCTGAAAACACGTTCGCTTACTTCCGCATTATTTTTAATCTCCCGCGGTTTGTCCACCGGCATCAGTATTTATGCGCCTTCTATCATTTTAAGTTCCCTGCTGGGCTGGAATATTTATTACACTAACCTGGTTATGGGTGGCCTACTCATCATTTATACCATGACGGGCGGCGCTAAAGCCGTGGCCTATACGCAGCAACTACAACTCATCATCATCATCGCCGGAATGTTTTTGGCCGGGTATATGGTGGTGGTCTTATTACCTGATGGAATGGGGTTTTCGTCTGCTATGAAAATTGCCGGCAACCAGGGTAAAATGAATATCATCACTTCAGGAATTACTGACCATCATTTTGACTGGAAGGATAAATATAATATCTGGAGCGGTGTAATTGGGGGCTTCTTCCTTTCGCTGAGTTATTTTGGAGCAGATCAAAGCCAGGTAGGCCGGTACCTTACGGCCAGTTCGGATAAGGAAAGCAAACTTGGATTATTAACGAACGGATTAGTAAAGGTTCCGATGCAGTTTCTTATTTTATTGGTGGGTATATTGGTGTTTTCATTTTATCAATATCATAAGGCTCCCGTTTATTTTGATAACGCAAAAGTAATCGTCGCAAAAAAAACAATTTATAAAGATTCATTAGTCAGCATCGAACAACGGTATGAAAAGGCGCTTACCGAAAATAACCAGGTTCAAAAAACTGACTTGCGTTTGCTATATAAATCAGTTTTAAAAAAAGCAATCCCGGGTGATGATGCCAACGATACCAATTTCATTTTTCTTCGTTTTGTGATTGACAATTTACCCAAAGGATTAGTGGGGCTATTGATTGCTGTAATTTTTCTTGCGGCATGGGGAAGCATTGCGGCCGCACTCAATTCGCTGGCCTCCTGCACCGTAGTTGACTTTCACAAAAAATTTATCAATAAAAATTGTACCGAGGCAAAGGACTATAGTATTTCCAGGTGGTACACATTTGCTTGGGGTGTATTCTCAATTGTGGTGGCAATGTTTGCACACAACATTGGTAACAGCCTTATTGAAGCGGTAAATATTCTTGGCTCTTTATTTTATGGAGTTATCCTCGGCATTTTCCTGGTGGCATTCTGGATCAAACATATCAAAGCCAATGCGGTTTTTATAGCTGCCGTTATTTCAGAATTACTGGTGATACTTATTTATAAACTGGATATCGTTTCATTTTTGTGGCTGAATGTTATTGGTGCTATGTTGGTTATCGTGCTCGCATTAATTTTGCAGCCAATTTTGCCAGGGAATAGAATTGAAATTAAAAAAGCTTAAACTACCTCACTAAACCGGTATCCACCGACAATATATTTACAAAAATATTTAAGAAATAGTTATTGTCCTTTTCCGGCGTTACCGGTCTTTATTATCGTAACATTTCCAATTAATAGAATCTGTTGATTTACCGGTTCCTTTTTTGTTTTAATTCCTTCAATAGCATTTCATTCATTCTTACGTAATCATTATTCTTCGCATCTTTCGATAGTACCAGTGATCTGTTAGCAGTTTGTGTTGCTCCGGCAATATCTCCCATATCTTTATGAATTTTTGCTTTGTACAACAGCATCCAGTATGCTTTGGGATTGCCTTCTATCGCTTTATTTACATTTTCCAGCGCCCTGGTAAAATTTCTATCATATTCGTAATAAAATTGGGCTGCCTGCCAGAAGGGCTTTCGATCGGTACGCATTGCAGCCTCCAGGTGCATACGCATTTTCTCCTTTATATTAACAACTATCGGAATCACTACCAGTTTCTTTTCCCACATCAAATGCAATTCACAGCTTTCTGGCTTTAGTGCAGCAAATTGAATGGTAAATGATTCCGTCGTGGTTTTTGTATTTACCGGTTCTACTTTAAAACGCAATACATCTTCTGATTCCTTGTATCCATCTGTTCCCATATTTTTAATTCCCTTGTTGATGATTACTTCCCAGCTTTCCGCTCCCGGGATGGTATACAACACGTAAGCTCCTGAATCAATTTTTCTTCCATTTATTTCAACCGGATCTGAAAAAACAATTTTAGTGGCGGCATTTGCACCTGTGCGCCATAACTTATCATAGGGAACCAGGTCGCCAAAAACTTTATGACCCTTTGCGCCAGGACGAGAGTAAGTAAGCTCTATACTTCCCAGGCCAAATTCCTGTTTTACAATTTGTGTTGGAGATGCAGATGGAAGTGCAAATTGTGCATCAACAGGTGTAAAATTTAACAACGCAATTGTTATACAAGAAAAGAAGATAATTTTCATATACCCTTTTTTATACAAATATAACTGATAGTGCTGCTTCGGGCTTGAGCGAATCCTGACTGAACGAATTGGTGACCGTTAAAATTTCACTTTTACTTTTGCGATACCTTTATTTCCTTTTTTAATTTTCCAGCGTGGGCCCTCTTTAATTACTTTTAATGCCGCTTCATCACAATCGTCGCAAAGTGATTTATCTATTTTCATGTTACTAATAACACCATCACTTCGTACTTCAAAAGACAATTCTACTTCGCCATGAATTTGTTTTTGAAGCACGATATCCGGGATGGCTAAATTATTGTTGATATAGGTGTCATAATTGTTCCATCCATCTGCTGGCTCCACATTAATGATCGTATCAGGTACTAAAGCTGCCCTGCCCCTTTTGGCAAAGGGAGTCGTATTACCTGCAATCAACGTTTTTTCTCTTAACGCTAAATTGTCATCTGAAAGAATGATTTTATTTTGGTATAAATCACTTCGTAAAGTAATATTCTGAGGTATATAACCGGCCGATTTTACGTCTACATTCAAAAGGGAATCCGGGGAAACTAATCGAAAATTTCCCTTAGCATCTGCATAAGTTCCAAAGTTTTCATTGGGAACGGTAACATTTGCAAATGGAAGCGGACTTCCATCCGGCCCCACCACCTGGGCTGAAAACCTGCGATTGGGTATTGCTGCGATCCTTTTAATTTCTGTTGCCTTTTCCATTTCAGGATGAGCCGGTTTTCTCTCCGCTTTCTCAAATTTATCAAAGTCATTTTTTGCAATTACAGGAGCCTGATTAATTGTGGAAACTTCGCTTACCGGGTTGATTTTACTTTTTTCATATCCAGCACTTGCAGTTGCATCGATTTGCTTATTTTCCGAACTTTCAGGACGTAATACCATTTCATTGCCTGCTATTGATTTATTGTCTTCTTTTACTCCCAATGGCTGATTCGCATTTTTATTTTCAATGCGTCTTTCAATTGGAGCAGCAGCTATAGCGATGGTATCCTCAATGACGGTACCTGCTTCTGTTGCATTGATTGTATCCGGAATGGTTTTGACAGCGGCTATGGATTTATTCTCGGTAGTATCTTCTTTTAATAAGTTATAGGTGATTGCTACACTGCTAAAAATAATTAGTACGGCAGCAGCTACTTTCCACGCAAAATACCGGCGTACAGGATTAAGTTGTACCACCTTTGCCGTTTGCGCTATTAAAAAATTGTTTTTTATTACTGATAACTGCTTGTCCCAATCTTTTTCCTGCATGCCTTCATATCCTTCCATGGCTTCCGCTAAAAAAGGGTCATCCAATGCCGCTTTTTCTATAGCATGCATTTCGGCTGGCCCAAGCTTACCTGAAAGATATTGTTGAATATCTTCAGCAGAATAGCTAATATGTTTTTTATCTGAATCCATAATACATCCTACTCAAGCCAAACCATTTTAATGAATCAAAACCTATTTACATTATCCAATGTAATTTTAAATTTATCACCCTACCCCTCCAGGCAAATCTTTAAATTACGTTTGCCGTTTTGAATATAACTTCTTACTTTATTCCATTCGTAACCTGTAATTGCTGCAATTTCATTGTAACATTTCTTTTGTACAAAAAAAAGTTCGATACTTTGTTTCTGATCTTCGGGCAATGTTTCCATGCAATGGGCTAATTTCTTAAAAGTTTCTTCTTTTTCCAATACCTCGTTTGAAAGATGTGTGTTTTGTTCCAATTGCATAAAGTCAGCATTAAATTCTGTCGTCTTTATATTTCTAGGGCTTCTCAATTGCATCAGGCAATAATTTCGTGCCAATACATGGAGCCATCCCTTAAAATTATCTACCTCATGCAGTTTTAATTTCTTATTTAGTTCCTCAAAAATATCCATCACGGCATCTTTACTCCTTTCTGCATCTTTAAAATATTTGAGGCATACCCCAAAAACAAGGTCCATATATCGTTGGTAAAGTGTGCTTAAATGCCTGATATCCCCGCTTTCCTTAAAGGCGGCTACCAGTTCCTTATCAGCAGGCTGGTCAGTGTATATGCTTTTTAAAAATGTCAAATGCGCATGTTCAAAGTTGTTTACCAAATCCGGTCCTGTTCATCCGGAATTACCAATACTTCCATAACATAATTTCCAAGGCTTCTATCAGGGTTAGATAGCGCCCCTATTCAAAATAAACTTTCACTGTTTGATAAACCAGCCGGTTATTCAAATATTGGTTTTGTGCCTGGTTTTGTTTTTGTGAAAACCCCTGTAAGCCAAACAGGCCAGCAGCATTTCCTTTGTTAATGGCAATTTCAAGATAAGCTGCAGAATTAAAAATAGCCAGTTTTTCTCCCTCCTGCACATCGGCATAGGTATCACTGATTTTCTCTATCATTTCATCCCGCTTAAAAACAATTTTAAAGCTTCTACCCCTGCGTTGTTCTTCAAACTCATCCCGGGTAATATTCACAATTACATTCTCAAAATTATCAATGAAAATGATCTGGCCTTCTATCCAGTTATTACCCAAAAGTGGCCTTAGGGAATTTTTTACCTGGATTGAAACAGAAGGATCGCCAACCTGTTCGAGTGTTTTGCCATTCATCACCTCACTAAAAGCTTTTCCAAAAACCGTTGTACAGTAAAGCGTATTTTTTTGATGGTTTTTATCGAGTTCCAGCGAAACCACTTTCTGAGGCAACTCTTCCAAAATCATGGTGAGTAACCCATTATCGGCACAGCCAATATAATGACCATTGTGTTCAGCCAATAACATATACTCAGGTTTCACATCAAACAAATTTACCAGTATCAGGTGGCAGGTTCCGGGTGGAAAGTTTTTAATGGCATTACGGCAAACATAGGCTGCCTGTGGATAATTGAATGGAGATAACTGGTGAGTGATATCAACAATAGTAACCGGGTTAACTACCTGCAATAGTTGCCCTTTCACAGCACCTGCAAGAAAATCGTGCTGGCCAATATCAGAAGTAAGGGTAAGTATCGGCATGTAGTAATTTGTAATTAATAAGTTGTAATCTTTTGGAAACAAACAAAATTATCCGCTGATCAATTTATTGCTTATTAATTATTTGACGAGTTCCCCGTTTTTATAAAAAAATCTTCTCACCAATCTGTCTGTCAATGACGGAAAAAATTTATTCATGAAAAAAGTTTGCTTGCCACTGAATGAAAGCACCAGGGTACGTTTTCTTTTTTCGATCGCCTTTATGATATGATTGGCACAGTCCTGCGAACTCATAAGATCCCGCTCATTCAGCGGACTTTCTCCCTGCGCATATCCTTTGCTGTTGAGTGCGGCATTCCTGATATTACTTTTTGTAAATCCGGGGCAAACCCACATTACGTTCACGCCTGTATCCAACAATTCGGTACGTACCGCTTCCAACCAGCCATTTACAGCAAATTTAGAAGCAGAGTAACCACTTCTCCCAGGTAATCCCCGATAGCCTGCAATAGAAGATACCCCTACGATGGTTCCTTTTCTTTCTATAATGGAATTAAGCGCCAGTTTGGTACAATAAACTGTTCCAAAAAAATTAATATCCATTACCTTTTTGATAACATCCACTTCTGCATCTTTCAATAATGCCCTCATACTAATCCCTGCATTGTTGATCAATATATCAATTCCTCCGTAAGTGTCTATTGTAGAGTTTATAAAATTTCTGCAATCATCATATCGGCTCACATCTGCCACGATGGTATGCAACATTTGATTGGAATATTGCACCTGAAGATTGTATAATTTATCCTGGTTACGTCCGCAGGTTGCTATTTTTGCACCCATTGGTATCAGCGCATCTACCAATGCCTTACCTATGCCCTCGCTTCCGCCGGTAATGGCTACCACTTTATTATTAAAAAAGTCGCTCATAAAATAAATTATAGGCAAAAATAAGAGAGTTCATCGGCTGTTTATAAACAATCTTCATATAATTTGGGGTAACCAGAAAAAAGTTTTCTAAAAAAGTTTGGCACTAAACCTTTTTGCCCTATTTTTGCACTCCGCAAGAAAAAGCGGTTCCTGAAAAGGTATTATATATAAGAATTGGTAGCTCAGTTGGTAGAGCAATACACTTTTAATGTATGGGTCCTGGGTTCGAGTCCCAGCCAGTTCACAAGGCCTCTAAGAAATTAGAGGCTTTTTTTTGAATTAGTAGCTCAGTTGGTAGAGCATCCCCCATTTTATTGGGAGGGTCCTGGGTTCGAGTCCCAGCCAGTTCACAAAACCTCTAAGAAATTAGAGGTTTTTCTTTGAATTGGTAGCTCAGTTGGTAGAGCATCCCCATTTTATCGGGAGGGTCCTGGGTTCGAGTCCCAGCCAGTTCACAAACGTTTCTGGTATATCAGAAGCTTTTTTTCGATATGGCACCTTACTGCTACATACTTTTCAGCGAAAAGCTATATAAATATTATGTTGGCTCTACAACTGACAAAACCCGGCGATTGGCAGACCACGTCGGCACGAATTAATACTATAACCAAAAATGCAATATACTTTTTTTAAAATAATTAGAATGACAATGTTTGATATTTTAAAAATGGGTAAATTACAACCAACAAATGAGACCACAGTTATATAAATTACCATTAACGCCGGACACATCGTTTCTATATATTGATGAGGAATGTAAATATTTTGATAAGCCCTGGCACTTTCATAAAGAATACGAACTTGTATACATTGATAAAACAAGAGGTACCCGGTTTATTGGCGACCAGGTTAGTTTTTTTGATGATGGCGACCTTGTTTTATTAGGTCCCAATATTCCGCATTTATATAGGAACAGTGATAACTATTACAAAAACAATGAATTAAGGGCTAAATCAATTTTTATTCATTTTACAGAAGATTTTTTGGGCAATTCATTTTTTGATCTTCCTGAAATGAAACAGGTAAAAAAGCTATTGGAAAAATCGGAACTTGGTATAGAAATAACCGGCATCACGAATGAATTAGTGAAGAGAAAGCTTATTGAAATGAAAGGACTTAAACCAGTTAACAGACTGATGAAATTATTGGAAATATTAATCGTTTTATCCAATAGCAAAGACCTTAAACCAATGCTTTCAAAAGCGTTCACTGCAAATAGTACGAAGGATACCGACAAAATTGACCAGGTGATTCAGTTTATTTTGAAAAATTATAAAAACGATATTTATATTCAGGAGATTGCCAGTCAACTAAATATGAGTATTGCCTCTTTTTCCCGGTACTTTAAACATCATACACACAAAACTTTTTCTAATTACGTTACTGAAATACGCATTAGCCATGCATGCAGGCTAATTATGGATAGCCATTACAATATATCGGAAATTTGTTACCTGAGTGGCTTTGAAAATCAATCCAATTTTTACCGGCATTTCAAAAAGTTTACTGGTGTTATTCCAAAAGAGTACAAGGCCAGGTTTTTAACAAACACCGCTAATATCGACGAATAACAAAGTTGCTCTGTATTTTAAATCATTGTATTTTTAACGCTTCCCAACTTTTCAATTTCCACTGCAACCACGTCGCCATGTTTCAGCCATTTTTTTTCAGCCATCCCCATAATAACGCCTTCCGGCGTTCCGGTTAAAATAAGGTCGCCGGGCTCAAGCGTCATGTGTTTTGAAAGATCTTCAATAATTTCAGCTACCGTAAAAATCATGTCTGCCGTAGTTGAGTTTTGTCTTTGTTCCCCATTCAATGTGCATAGCAGTTGCAACTGTTGAACGTCAGGAATTTCATCTTTAGTAACCAGGTATTTTCCAAGTGGCAAAAAATGGTCGAGGCTTTTACCCATCAGCCACTGGCTGGTTCTAAATTGCAAATCCCTGCACGAAAGATCATTGGCAACACAATATCCCAGCACATACTCCAACGCATTGGCTTTGGAAACATTCTTGCATTGCTGGCCTATCACTACGCCCAGCTCTACTTCATAATCAAACTGCACCCCTACCTTTCCTAACGGTATATCCTTGCCGTAACCGACCAGTGTGTTGCTGTATTTTGTAAACACAAGCGGAACCGTCGGAACGGCCATATCACTTTCCGCAGCATGCTTTCTATAATTTAAACCGATGCAAATGATTTTGGAAGGTGCCGGGGTACTGGGTGCGATGGTTAAGTCGGCTTCGTTCAATATAAATTCCGGGTGCAGGCTACCATCCACAAGCACCTTTTTTAAATCCTCAATATCCCTGTTGGTGAGATTGGTTGCTGAAAAAATCTTTTGCCCTCTATATAGCTGGTATGCATCCACATCCAAAATTCCCTTTTCAGTAACAATGCCCAGCTTGTTTTGCTCCTCATTTTTAAAATACAATAATTTCATGTCTATAATTCTTTAGATATATTTGACTACAATGGGTATCAATAGCGGGCTCTACCACCCGAAAGGTCAAATGTAAAGCCGGTTGTGAAACTGTTTTGCGGCGATACAATATAGGCCGCCATATTAGCTGCTTCTTCTAGCGTGCCACACCGTTTCATTGGAATTTTATCTGTCATATATTTTACCTGCGCTTCTGGCATCGCATCTACCAACGGGGTTTGTATAACAGCTGGTGCAAGCGCATTGATAGTAATACCCATCTCTGCATATTCACTGCCCTGCACTTTGGCCATGCATATTAACGCTGCCTTGGAGGTTGAATACGCCAGCATACCAGCATTACCTTCCTTTCCGGCAATAGACGCAATGTGCAGTATTCTTCCGTATTTAACCGCCGCCATGTGAGGTAACACGGCCCTTGAAGTATAAAAACAACTCATAAAATTGACTTCAAATACCTTGTGCAAATCTTCGCTGCTTACTTCATGACTCTTAATATTTGTAACCCCTGTAATGCCCACACAATTCACCAGGATGTCAATCTTTTTATACTTTGCTATCACCGTTGCTGCCGCTTCCTCCACCAGCTGCTGGTTGGTTACATTTAATGCCATTATTTCTGCCTTCGGGCGGTATCTATCAAATGCTTCATGCAACACCTGCTCATTTAAATCAAACAAAATAACCTGTGCATCTGATGCCAGCAATTTGTGTGCAATGGCCAATCCTATACCCGAAGCTGCGCCGGTAACAATGGCTACCTGGTTGGTAATATCATTCATACAATTTCTCTTTTTTTTATAAGGCCCTTTGATACCACGCTAAATATTTATCAGCTTACTAAATTATATATTTCGCTGTTTACCAGTTCAACCACCCGCTGGTTCAGTTCTTTGATATAGTTGATGCTCGACTGGTCGGGCTTATAGGCTGCCTTTCTTGCAATGCTGTTGGTTAAAATACCTCTTGCCATCAGCAATTCCTTTTCTGCATAATGAAACAATTCCATATTTTGTAAAGAGAAAAATATTTGCGGCATTACTTTTTCAAATATGCTGAATGCTTTGGCAGTTTCACCATTTTTGCGCAAATCAAATACTTTTTGTAAAATATCCGATACACCCAAGCCCGGCATTACGCCTGCAATACCAAGGGGAATCAGTTCCAGCATATACAAACCGCCCCACCCTTCAAACAAACCAATATTGCCCTTGGTTCTTTTAATGATTTCTTCAAATTTCGGCGCACACAAAGGTTCTTCCAGTTTCAGGTACTTAAAATTAGGATGCTCATTCATCAGCGCTTCAATAAAATTTACACTGATGGAAGCACCGCCCGGATTAAAGTCCTGTATTAAAACAGGTGTCCTCGGAATGGATTCAAGGAATTCTCCAAGGTATTCCTTTAGAGAATCTTCGGGCAGGCTAAAAATTCTTGGTACAGCCAGTGACACAACATCTGCACCTGCTTTTACATTTGCCAGTGCCAGTTTAACAGCTCCCCTTAATGAAGGATTGTTTGACTGAGCTACAATTTTTATCCGGCCCGCTGCATGTCCTACTGCCACTTTTACTACGTATAATTTTTCCTCGTCGCTTAGTTTATAAAACTCGCTGGCATACGCTGGTAAACATACCGCTTCTATGCCGCTTTCGACAGCAAAATCAATCAGGTTACAAATTCCCAGGGCGTCTATTTCTTCGTCTTCTGTAAACGGTGTGGGTATAATGGGCACTACTCCCGTCAGACCATTGGGTGCTTCTTTCATAATGTAATGGTTAATTATTTATATGATTTGGTTTTATTAAGCTTCTTTTATAGTTCCTGTTGTCTACGATGGTTAATATAAGGGTAGATATAAGTACCAGCACCCCGCCGATAATGGCCGGTACTTTTAATGTTTCGCCCAAAAAAATAGTTGAGATGGGCAGTGCCAAAAAAGTGATCATGTAATTGGATAAGGCAACCTGTGTTGCATCAAGGTATTTTAATACTTTAAAGAACAACAGCATGGAAAGAAAATTATGAAAGAAGGTAAGCGACCCCATGCCCAGCCAGGTTTTTACAGTAAAGGAAGGTACCCTCGCAAACATGTAGGGCTCGTAATGCAATACTAGCGGCGTCAGCATTATCACCAGCACCAGATAAGTGTAAAATACCATCTCCATTTCGGTGTATTGTTCCGCCACTTTTTTGCAACCCACATTGTAATAACCGTTACCAATAATGGCAAGAAAAATCAGCAGGTTTCCCAAGGCGTACTTCGAACTGAGATCCATATTTTTGATATCATCCGTAGAACAAAGGAGCACACCAATAATGGCAATGGCAAAACTGATCCAGCGCAACTTGTTCATTTTTTCTCCTAAAATAAAGAAAGCAAATACGGCTGTTACTACAGGCAATGCCAGCACTAGAATGGCTGAATTGCTGGCTAGTGAATACTGTGTGCCATACGTCATTAATACCTGTGATGGAAATGCACCCAAAGCGCCCAGCTGTACAAAAATCATTACATCTTTAATTTTTTTCTTCCCCTTTCTAAAATCCTTTACCGCAAAAGGCAATAAAAAAACAGTTGCTAAAACCATGGGTGCCCACACCGTAAAATAGGGTCCCACCTGGTCTTGCACCAATTTGATACTGGTAAAATGAAACGACCATATCAGGTTACAAAACAATAGTACTGACCAGGCTACAAATCCTTTTTTCATAAATCTTTTTTAAGCTATTGATTAATTATGAAAACAGGAAAGCTCATTAAAATTGTTTTTCAAATTTTCCTGGATATTTTTTTACTTAATTCAATACCATGATTTTTTCCTGAACCGAAGCTGTTAAATAATTACCGGTCTTGTATTTTTCTACTGCGGCATAGTCAAGTGCCACACCCAACCCATCACCCTGCGGAACTATGGCAGCACCATTCTCAAAAACGATTGGTTCAACAATCAAATCATCTACCCTTACCAGCTCACCAAAAATATCGGATGGTATCGTGCAGTTGATGCTGGCTGCTGCGATGTGAAGCCCCATGGTTTCGGAGATCCCCAAATCTACTTCCGAACCACGCCAGCAGGATTTCCCTTCAAGGTGGGCGATCTCGGCCAGCAGGATTGAATTGAATGCTGTGCCGTTAAAATTATAGTTACCCACAGCGTCCGCTCTTACAAATGAAATCATGTCACGGATGTCCTGTGTGTAAGGCAATGAGATATGCCGGATCATTGGCACACCTAAATGCTCCTTCAAATATTTAAAGCCTTCCACATCGGCATGCAATATCGGATCTTCCAGTCCCAGCATTATATCGCGGTCCACACCTTCCATCAAACGCATGGTGGTAGCCACATCTGTCCACCGTTGGTTAGGATCTAATATTATTTTGATTCCATCCCCACATTTCTTTTTGATGGCTTCTGTCCATAACCTCACCGGGTCTTCGTCCGAACATTTGAATTTAAAAACCTTGTGGCCTTTCTGCATCGCTTCGTAAGCTTTCTGTGCAGCATCTTCGGGCGTTCTTCTTCCCGTCCAGCCCATGCAATCTACTGTTGCACGATAAGCCCCACCCAAAACCTGGTACAGAGGAACCTGCAATATTTTTCCAACCAAATCCAATACGGCTGTTTCAAGCGCTTCGTAAATCCGCTGGTCGCTCAATGGCAAATGTTTCCAGTTCATTTTTAATACATCCAGCCCAATAAAATCATTCATGGCTTTTTCAATCAGCTCTTTATTGGCACTGCGGTAGGTTTCTCCAATACCCACCAATCCATTGTTCAGCGTTATTTCAATAATCCATTTTGGCTGATTGGCAAATTCTGTCCAGCTTTCGCCCGTCATAAATTTCCTGGCAAATTCGGTGTCTTTATCCAACACCATTTCCGAATTTAAACTTCCGGGTTTGGCAGGCACAATTACCTCCGTTGCTTTTATTGATTGTATGATTGTATTGTTGTTCATTACTTTTTTGGTGTGTATTTTTCAGCAAGCTTCCTAATGTCGTAACTAAATTCAATAAATTGCTCTTCCCATTTTTCCGCTGATTCTTTTGTATAGGGATAAAAGCCCTGCGCATTGCTTACCCCTTTAGCACCCGCAGCTACCAATGCTTCCATCGATGCAGGAGTCATTGTTGTATTGCTTAATTCAGGAAATAAATCTTTCATTACGGTGAGGTAAGCAGGTATCCCTGTTAGATCCATAAAACGGAACGGACCTGCGAACGTGATCCAATACCCCAAATCATTTCTTAGTGATCTATCTACATCTTCTACGGTAGCATATCCGTTTTCTACCAGGTTGAATGCTTCCCTTAGCATGGCATACATGATGCGGTTGGTAATAAAACCACGGATATCTTTTTTCAGCAACGAAGGTTCTTTACCCCAGCCTTCTGCAATGGCAATAATTTTATAGGCAAATTCAATGTCAGATTCGTTGCCACAAATCACTTCCATAAAACGGGTGATATGTGCAGGCTCGGCCCAATGAATTCCCAGCAACCTTTCCGGGTGTTGTAAGCCTTGTTGCAGAATGGTTACAGGTATGGCGGATGTGTTGCTACCTATGATTGCAGTAGCCGACAACACGGTTTCCAGTTGCAGGTAAAGCTGCTTCTTCTTTGCTACATTTTCAATGATCGTTTCAATCACAACCTCATGATCTTTCATAAAGGCAACATCATCGGTAATGGTATGTCTCGCAATAATTATCTCCGGTTCTTCCTTTAAAATCCCTTCCAATTTCAACTGCTGCAAAAATTCCAATATCCTTTCCGTTGCTTCTGCTGCAGTTTCTATCCTTCTCACCAATGATGTAACCGGGTGTCCTGCCGCCAGTATACAGGTGGCAATACTACAGCCCATCAAACCAAGCCCAACAGTACCTATTTTAATTTTTTGATCCATGACTTTAATTGTAATTAAGTAATTGGTACAGCATTTAGCCAATCATGGCAATCGCATCTATCTCTATTTTTATACCATCCGACAACACCGACTGCACTGTAGTTCTGGCTGGCCTTATACCTGTAAAAAAACTGGCATAGGCATCGTTAAACCGGTCAAAATCTTCGATGTTTTTCAGGTGTACCGTACACTTCATAATATCTTCAATGGTGCCGCCGGCAGCTTCAATTATTTTCTTTATATGAGATAATGTGAGCAATGTCTCCTCTTCAATTGTGCCATGGATTACTTCACCCGTCCTTAAATCCAACGGTCCCTGGCCACTAATGAACAGCAACCCGTTTTTAATCACACCTGCGGAATATGCTCCTGTTGAAACGGCTTTATTAGGATGCTTGATTTCAATTTTATCCATCTTATTTTTTTAATGTTTTTATTGGCGGCCAATGCTTAAATGATTCTAAAAATTGTACGACCGCATTTACGGCATGCCCGAACAAATGCTGCCCCTTTTCTTTTGTGGCCAGTTGTGGTTCGCCGCTACAGCCATTGTTAGAAATAAATTCAGTTTGCTTCACTACCGTTACTCCCCTGTAAGGTTCATCATCTTCCCAAGCAATATACCCGTTGCTATCCGGCCTTGCTGCACGCTCCACATTTTCCATAAACACTTTGCCCGGAAAAAGATGGAGCATCAAACTTGTCTCGTATTCACAGGCATGGCTCAGTGCCGGGCTTTCCATCGGCGCTTCTCCGGCAAATATTTTACCTGCCAGCTCCCAATAAGTAGCAAGGGCTATTGTTGGATTTAAGGCTGGATCATACTGGTTACTTAAAATGGAAAGCGCCTGCTTTACCGGTGTAATATTGCCACCGTGGCCGTTTAACAAAACAATTTTTTTAAAGCCACTCTTTAATAATGATTCAACTATTTCAACAATCAACTGTGTGTACAATGCAGGCGGTATACTGATGGTGGCACCAAACGCAAGGTGATGATTACTTGACCCAAAAGCAAGCGTAGGGCAAAGTAAGATATCATTGGGCAACCTTCTTTCAGCAGCCTTCGCTATCTCTGTTACGATATCCGTATCAGTAGCCACAGACAAATGCGGGCCATGTTGCTCTATTGCACCCAGCGGTACCAGTACAATTTTATTGCCTGTTGCTGTATTGATAAATGGATAACTAAAACCCGAAAAGAGCATTGAGCGAATAATTATTTGAGTAATAAAAATAGAAATAAATAAAATGACACAACTATATTTATGCTGCTGATTTCTATACTTTTTTAACGGCCGGCAGATTGGGCTACTGCATAAATTTTTATACCCTCCAGGTTAACCTTGACTGTCGAATATCCTCTATTCGTTTTATAAATATCAACAGGCCTTTGTTCTTCATTAAGCTCCGGGCTCCTTATAACCAAACTCCTTAGTTGATATATAGCGGTGTTTATTTCATACACTAAATCATTTTCTTTAATCAGTGAATCAATGTCTTTTATCAATGGCACACCGGAAAGGTCTTTCACATCATCCGGCACCGGATATAAACCTCCATTCATAAAATGGATAGCCGCTTCACCCTTGTAAAATCTGATCCTCGCCGCCCACCTTTTATCGCCTTTTACCTGTTTAATAACCGGCTGAAAGTTACCTGTTGAAATTAATTTATCCAACGGAGTGGATGAAACTGCTGATTCAATAACATGCAGATTTTTATATCTTTTCTTCAGCAGCTCAGCAGGTAATGGAACCTTACGAACATAACCTTTTTCATCATGCGTGCCAAACGGAAGTGCCAGCCATACAATGCCACCCTTAGATAAATAACTTTTTATGGCGACAAACTGTTTATCCGAAACACAACCAACACCATCCATTAACAAAGGGGTAATTTGACTGCTCAATGCAATGGCATCTTCAAGTTCTGCAGAACGCACAAAACGATAGCCCACATTGTTTCTTACCAGTTGTTCGCTCCAGGCTTTTGATCTGTCCCAGTGTTCGTGACCGTCCTTATCCCTCCATCCATTTTCTCTACAGTAGCTATTATTCACCACTCTTACTTCCACCAAATCTTCGCCATCCCTATAATTCAGATCGCTGTATTTTTTCTCCCAGTTATTTGATTTACTGATGGCAGTTTCAGCTTCCAGCGAATACGTGGGATCCTCTTCTACCCTGTTATTGAGCGTGCTGCTCCAATTGCTTACGCCCCAGAAACGGGCAAGCGCCCAACCGAAATATGCTCCCTTTTCAAATATTGCATAACTCAAAGCAATTGCCGGCGCATTGTTTCTTTTTTTAGCAATGTCTTTTTGATGCAATGCTTCGGCGTCCATCGGTATCCAATTGGCATTCTTAATATTGGTACCAACATTCTCCAACATAAAAAGATCCAGGTATGGAGCCATTTTTTCAAGATTAAGCGCTACCGCATTTAACACAATCGGGCCGGTATCCGAGCAACATGTCATTAGTGGTTTATCACCGAGTACACCTTTGATCATTTTTACATGATCATACACTGCATCGGCTTTCATTCTTAACCAGTCGCGGTAGGCAGGGTTTTCATAATTACCCCATTCCAACATGTCTTTATTTGTATCTCCAAAAAATGATTTATCTGAAAAGGCTGGAATTTCATGACCGTACTCTTTTTTAAATCTGTCCCTGCAATAGTTGCAACCACAGGTGGTATTACCAGGATAGCTGCACATGTCATCTACCTCCACTCCATCAAAAGGTACCTCCTTCATTAATCGCTGCAGGTATTTTTTATGCATGTCGAGAAAATTCGGATTATTATGACAGAATGCTTCAAACTGGTATTGTTTGGCATAGCCGCGGCTGCCATCTCTTAAATCAACTTCGCAAAGATCATTGAAGAAATATCCTTCGTATTGCGCATATTTTCTTGCCTGCATATCCGGAAAAAGTAACACTGCATGTCTTTCAAATTTATGCACATATCTGAAGTCAGCTTCGTTTCGGGGTCGGGTAATATCGTTGCAACTATAATGATCCATAAAACGTACACCATTCTTATGCAACTCTTCGCACACATTGGCATAGTAACCATGCAACTGACTAAAGTAATTTGCAAAATCAAAGCGGTTGTGAAAGCCAAAATTTATAGCCGTATCAATTCCTGCATTTGCAAAAGCTTCTGCCCTTATTTTTATTTTATCCACCACCTGCTTTTGTGGCCATTGAATATCTTCCATAACACACCACCAGCTTGCCGCACGATTGGGAATAAACGCCGTTTCGTTTAATGCAGTATTGGCTTTATCAACAAAACGCAGACTACCTGCATGCAAGGCTGGGAAACTAGTGGCAAGCCCAAGGCCAGCAGCCGATAAGGCTGATAATTGTATAAATCTCCGGCGATTGGTTTTTCCATTCATTGCTACAGTTAATTTAAAATGCTTTTCAAATCTACCGACTTCAGTAGATTTTATCTTCCATTAATCGATTTAAAAAGTATACTTTTTTAACGATTCAACATCAGGTTGATATTGGCAAAAATATTATTTGGTTTACCATCAGTATTTTTTCAATTAAGCATTCTTGTGTTATGTTAATCCCGCTATTCGGGACTCACTTGTACTTTTACAGCAATGTGGAACAATTAAAACATGCGTGTTACAAAACGGATTAATAAGCTGGTTGTAGCTTTGATTGTTGAGAGAGACGCAACAATAGCGCTTGCGAAAGCGGTAACTTATGCAGTAGCAAAAAAAGAAATAAAAATGCAGAAACGGCGAGCCGTTATAGTACCTACTCCTGGAGCGAAAACATTATCACTTAGCTAAATCATGAAAGCTATTTTTTAGGGAGGCCAATTCTGGATATCGTTTTTTGGGCCTTTTCAATTTTTTCAGGAAACAAAACAATTTTATCAAGACTATCCAGCCTCTTGTCTATAATAACCAGTGGAACTTTATTTGCATTTAATTCTGCTATTGTTTTCGTAATCCAAGTTTAAGCAATTTTTCTTTTTGCAAGAAACGATGTGTAATTTTTTCCGGCGTCAAATGGCTCCCATTCCTGGTTAATTTCACCATGTAAATCTAAATCCGGTTTTATTTCTTCGATATATTTAGCAATCCCAATTTGGTAAAGGCGGGTCCGTGACTTGGTGCTGCCTGTCGCAAATATCCAAACGCCAGGATGTTTATCACAAGATGGAAAAACTGCAGCAATTACAGTTGCAAACACTTTCACGCTATCATTATTGTTACTGATTACAATGTTTTCAATTTCACCGTTAACCGGGTCATTATCAGCAAAACCAAGATTATACACCTGTTCTTCATTAATAAGTGTAAACTGAGTTCTTTTAATTATGATAACTTTCGGACCTTCACTGACTACTTCATAAGTCGAAAGTTCTTGTCTCGATTTAAGCTGATATTTCGGCAATTTCATGAAAGTAAAATTCAATTATTTGCGATTATTTCTTAAAAACGACAGGTCGAAATAAATTTTTTTATGTAATATTTCGTCTACATTTTAACTGCAATTCATTTTTTTTAAATTATCTACTGAGCAACCGCATATACTTTCACTCCCTCCAAATTAAACTTTACTACAACAGGCGTAGTGCCTTTTCGGATAATTGACACTGGTCTTTTCACGTCATTTAATTCCAGGCTCATAACAGACAGATCCGAAAAAGGTAATGCAGCGTTATCGATCTCATACTCCAATTCATTGTCGGTTATGTTTGAATCCAACGCTTTCAAAACCGGTATTCCGCTGATGTCTTTAATGGTAGGATGAGGAATTGGTTTCAGTGCCGTATTCATAAAATGCAATACAGGTTTACCGTTATACAGCCTGATGCGAACAGCCCACCTGTTGTCGCCTTTTATTTGTTTAATCAGCGGATGAAACTTACCGGATGTTATTAGTTTCTGCAAGGGTGTAGCTGCAACTGCAGAATCTATGATCACCAGATTTTTATGCCTGCCTTTTATCAACTCGTTAGACAATGGAGTTGCACGTACAAAACCTTTTTCGTCATGAGTACCAAAAGGCAAGGCCAGCCACGCAATACCACCTTTAGAAAGATAGGTTTTGATGACGCCAAGCTGTTTGTCAGAAACGCAGCCCACCGAATCTACAATCAACGGCGTATTTTCTTTGCCCAATTCAATTGCATCACCCAGCTCTTCATAACGTACAAAACGATAGCCTACATTATTTTTTACCAGTTGTTCACTCCATGCTGCTGCGCTATCCCAATGCTCGTGACCATCTTTAGTACGCCAGCCATTTTCCTTACAATACCGGTTGTACACCAATCTCACTTCTGCTACATCAGAGCCATCGCGGTAGTTCAGATTGCTGTACTGTTTTTCCCAGTTATTTGATTTACTGATTACATCTTCCATTTCCATCGCATCTGCCGGATCTTCAATCAATCTGCCATTGAGCGTACTGCTCCAGTTAGCAACACCCCAAAAGCGACTAAGCGCCCAACCGAAATAAGCACCCGGTTCATAAATGGTATAGCTCAACGCCATCGCCGGTGCTTTGCCTCTTTTCTCAGCAATATCTTTCTGGTGCAACGCTTCCGCATCCATCTCTATCCAATTGGCGTTGTACACATTGATACCCACATTTTCCAACATAAAAAAATCAAGATGCGGTGCCAGTTTTTCCAAATCGAGTGAAAGAATATTTAGTATGATGGGGCCGGTATTCGAGCAACAGGTCATCAATGGCTTTTCGCCGATGGTTTGCTTGATCAGTTTCAAATGATCTGCCACCGAATCAATTTTCATCCGCAGCCAATCCCTGAAAACAGGGTTTTCATAATTGCCCCATTCCAATGTTTCCTTGCTTGTATCACCCCAAAAAGATTTTTCACCAAAGGGGGAAATTTCATGACCATAGTCTTTCTTAAACCGCTCCCTGCAATACTTGCAGCCGCAGGTGGTTGGGCCCGGATAGTTGCACATGTCATCCACTTCAATACCATCAATGGGCACTTCTTTCAATAAGCGTTGCAGGTATTTCTGGTGCATATCCAAAAAGCCGGGATTGTTATGGCAAAAGGTTTCAAACTGGTACTGTGGTGCATAACCACGGCTGCCATCCCGAAGATCTACCTCACAGAGATCATTAAAAAAATGTCCCTCGTATTGAGCATATTTTGCGGCAATTGGGTCATGGTATAGTAAAATGGTATGCCGCTGAAACTGGTGCATTTTTTTAGACTCTGCATCGTTGCGTGGCCGTTCAATTTCGTTGCAAGAATAATGATCCATCAGTTTGATACGATGCTTGTGCAACTCCTCCGCCACATTTGCAAAATAGCCATGCACCTGACCGAAATAATTGGAAAAATCAAAACGCAAACCGAAACCAAAAATAATAGCGGTATCAATTCCTGCACTGGCAAAACCTTCTGCCCTGCGTTTTATTCTATCCGTAATTTTTTTTTGTGGCCACTGCAGGTCTTCCATTATACACCACCAACTGGCGGCACGGTTGGGTATAAATGCTGAAGCACCAGAAAGGCCAGTGGTATTGCCATTATGAGGTAAATGGAGGCCACCTGCGTACAACGCTGGAAAACTATTTGCAACACCAAGACCAGCAGCCGATAAGGCTGACATTTGTATAAATTTTCTACGATTGGTTTTTCCTTTCACTTGAGCAATGAATTTAAAATGCTTGTTAAATCTACCACCTTATCCAAATTTTATCTTCCATTAATCGATTCAAAAAGTATACTTTTTTAACGAATAGAAAATAGGTAAAAAAATCGCTCAAACAGTCGACGAAACTTCCCGGGGTTAAATCATCGTTTATGGAAAGCGTGAGCTATTTTATGATTTACTGCTTACCAGAAAAGAATTATCCCGATCATTGTTTGCATAAATATTTTGGACGAGTTGTATAAATCGATTACTTTGAATTGGCAATTAGATTGACGCACTTCATCAATACAAAAAACGAGTTTGATCACGCTAACTAGAGTCTGTCTATTAATTCTAATTAATTGATAATCAACTTTATATGGCACAATATTTGCTATTTGCTGCCTTATGAAAATGCAATTATTTGAGACTTTACGCCTAAAATTTGAGCAACCCAATTGGGCATTAAATCCAGCGTTTGGCTTGATGGACACTATTTTAGACCAGCACCCATCATTAATAAATATAGTATCGTCAGACGTCTTAGCTGGCAGCAAG
>Ga0335397_10001815_pt1 | contig 29112 bp, 22 predicted proteins | sample MAT04_FD_205740 | JGI IMG/M metagenome (GOLD analysis project Ga0335397, IMG submission 205740) | Freshwater microbial communities from Lake Fryxell liftoff mats and glacier meltwater in Antarctica - MAT-04 (spades assembly) (version 2) ... | reverse complement strand
CGGGAGAGTCCGACGAGCCGCTGGCAAGAACGAACACCAGCGATGGCCGCTGGATTGACCGACCATGTCTGGTCGTTAGCCGAGTGGTTGGCTTACCCGGCTGTTCAACGAAAGTAGGACACCAGGGTTTCATTCAGACCCGTCGCAATGATGCTGCAGGCTCGGCTTTTCCCTATCTCGCTGCGATTTGGAATCACTGCAAACTGCAAAATACTGACTGCAAAATGCAAAATGAAAAGGGTGTAACCGGTCAGGCTCACGTGGAAATTGCAGAGAACGGTGGTTGCCCCTCACCGGTGAGGTGGTCTTCTGGTTCACCCTTCCGACAAGCCATGGCCGAATGATGATCCTGTTTCGCAGATTCTGCCTGGTTCAAATACTTTTGTTGTGGCAGGGCGGGTTCCTGTTCTACACGTCAGTCGTGGTCCCCACGGGGACTCAGGTGCTGGGGTCGCCTGCCTCCCAGGGTGTAATCACAGCCCGCGTCACAGATGTGCTCAACCTGATTGGCGTCGTCGGGGTGGCGGTCTTCGCCTGGGAACTGAACTACTCACGAGACCGCGACCCACGCCGCACTGCGATTCGTTGGTGGTGCTGGGCCGTGATGCTGGTCTGTCAGTGGTTGCTGTTCTATTCCCACCAGTTGCTCGATGCGTTTATGGACCCAGAGCGCACATGTGTGGTCATTCGGCCCCTCTTTTATCCCATGCATCGAGTCTACCTCTGGACCATCACGGTCCAGTGGTTCTCGTGCCTGATCCTCACTGGGTTGACGATCGCCGCATGGCGGGCCGAGGATCGGCAGAATCGCTGACGATTTGTAACGCGGTCCGCGTCGGGTTTCGACACGGACCGCATCAAGTGTCGGCATCACACTCCTGGTGTTGATGCCGACCAGTCTGTTGGCAAACCCCAGCTTGTGCGTCGGCTCAGGTTCAGCCCGTTGGAAAGGAAATCCTCGTCGCCGCGATCGGTGACATCCCTCCCACGGGACACATTCAACACGACCGCACCAAGCTCCGCAGCCTCAGCCGCGTTGCCGCGATGCGTGACGGTCGCCAGGACACAACACCGCAACTCAGGTAGTCGCGTTCTCAATCGCTTGAACAGTTCCGGTGCAGGTAACTCGGGCAGGTCGGCATCGCAAACGAGGATGTCGATCCCTACCGGGTGAGTGATGCCGACCTCGTAGGCGTCCATTCCTGATGCCGCCGTCCAGACTTCGTAACCAAGCCCTTCGAGGTGATGTGCGACCTCCAGTCGAGTGTCGAGATCATGGCATGCCACTAACACCCCTGTTGGGTGCGAGGCTTCAGGAAACCAGTTGAAGAATCCCAGCGTGTGAGCGACTTGATACAGATTGGTCGCAGTCATTCCAAACTCCTAAGAGTTAGGCAAACGTGGCCCCACCCGAGAGAACGGGCAGGAGAGTTGGGCGAAGTGCTGGGACAGACAAAGAGCTGCTGTCCGTGTCGCGTGAGATGATCGCGACTGCACCACCCAAGAATGCGATCTCGCGTGAAGGCATTTCGCCTGAAGCGAGGATTCGACAGTCGAGGAGTAGTGATGGCTCTGTGTCGTCTTTGAGGGGCTACTTGCAGTCTAAACGACTTGGGTCACGAATTGGAATAGAAATAATGGCTTGCCAGGCGGGAATTGTTTGGAGATCTGCCAGACTCCGCGCCGGAGATGAACATTTGATATTCGGGTGAAACCACAAGTCGCGGAAGCCGGGCGAGTGATTCGCTCACGTGCCGAGTTGCGAAATCAGGTAGGCCAGGACGCCGAACGCGGCCAGGGTCAGCACCATCGCGGCCGGGCTAACGTGGCCATACGCGAGTTTCTCAGCGGAACTAGGAGGCGGTGCCGAGATCCCCGGATACTCCGGCTGCCACGGATTCGGGTTCGCCCCGGCACCTGGCGACAATTCACGATCCAGTTGGGCGCGACTCGTCCAGAGTGCCACGCTTGCGAACACGATCAACCCGAGTGCCGCGATATCCATGACGGCGCGAAAACCCTGCTTGTCGTCCTGGAAATTCTTGCCGGCGGCTTGCAAATCGGGGTTCATCAGCACGAGGGCAGTGAGCCCGTTGTTGAGCATGTGAAGCAGCACAGGTACCCAGATCGACCGCGACGCCAGATACACGAAGTGCAGGTACGCTCCCATCAGACCCGTGATGAACACCAGTGAGGAGTCCATGTGCAACAGCCCGAAGAGCGCCGATGTGCAAAGGACTCCCCAGAGCACACCATAGCGGGCACACAACCCTCGACCCAGGAACCCACGACACCAGAACTCCTCGACTAACCCAGGGCCGAAGGAGATTGCAAGGTACGTGACAAACATCGGAACCGTGTTGAACGTGCCATTGAGTGCTTCGTTCGCGGCAGGCCGCGTGATGCCCGTGAGTCGCAGGAACAGTTCCTGGATGCCATCCGAGAGGATCATGAAGGCGGGGAGCACAAGGATCGCGAGGAATACATGCAACCCCGCCGGAACCCGGACTCCGAGTTGCCGTTTCCACTCGGGACCGACCGCCCGCGGGACGACGAGCAAAATCACGAGTGCGGAACCGACCTGAGCCGCAAGCATTCCATACGCAATTGCTTGCCCAATCACGGTAGGAACGGGCGGTCGCGGTGGGTCGTTCGGCCCCGTGCGAGCAGCGGCCTTGATGAAACCAGACAGTTGTTCGTCAACGAACCGCGTGGGGTTATCGCTGCGAAGCATGTGCACGATCATGATGATCGCGATCACGCCAATCGCGGAACTGAGTTGCACCGCGATGAACAGCAGGCACCACAGCACGGCTCCCCAAAACCCGGGGCGGGGCTTTCGCACGGTCGGGACGACTCGCACGGCCATCGGCGGATCAGTATTCGGAGTCGTCTCGGGCATGCTTCAATACCGCTTGATGCCGGTGTATTCCAGCAGGCTCAGAATCCACGGATTTCGCCACGGGTTCGATGCGGGGTAGATCACGGCGAGCACCGAGAACCCCAGCAAGACAGCACAGAAGAATCGGCCGCCGCGCAAGTTTGCCAGCCGATCGGCGGCCGGTGGCACCGCGAGCACCCAGAGTGGAATCAGCCAGAATAGCCAGCGTGGGCCGCTCGTGTTGCCACCGTAGTTATAACTTTGCGTTCGCGACAAATAGAACGCGAACACGGTTAGCGAGACCACGAACGTCATCGCCGCGAACACCTCCGGCGTCCAACCTGTGCCCGCTGGTTTGCTGAACATCTTCCGCACGTCGGCCGCACTGCGAATCCCCAGCCCAACAAGCGTTCCCAGCGCGAGGAACCACACCGGCGTGAGGCTGAACCAACCGTGATGGCCGAGCAACAGGTGGAACGCATACACCGACATTGGTTCCTCGTTGAAATCGAGCCCCTTGCCGAGTGGCGTGCCGCGTTTCGCCCAGTGGCTGCCATGGTAGTTGTACCACGGGCCGCCGAACTCACTGTACGCAGGGAGCAACTGCCCCATCGCGGCGTAATTGCACGCAAGCAACGCGACAAGCGGAACCAGCGCTCCCGGCAAGAAGAACAGCAGTGCGTTCTTCGTGCGTGCGATGAACAGTGGGATGCCGAGGGCCGCGAGGAACGATGCGGCAGGCAGATCGAATGTCGCCGCGAACGACGCAAAGAATCCGCAGCACAGATACCCTGCGGGCGTCATGTCGCGCTTCTCCTGCATCGCCCGCACGAGAGGATATGCCGCGAACAGCACGCAGAACGCAGCTGGTGAGTGGTTGTTGAGTGTCGTCGAAAAGGTGATCAAATACGTCCCAACCGCCGCGGCCGTGAACGCGAGCAGGCGGCCGAAGTCGGTCTTCCCGGTGCCTTCGATCAACTTCGCAAGCAACACCAGATACACCGCGAACGGCAGCACATTCACCGTAAACACGATGAATGGGATCACGACGAAACGATCACGAACAATGTCCCACCCGAAGATTTTCTTCAGCAGCCAGTATTCGCCTCCGAGCAGCGTCGGCATCAATGGCGGCTTGCTGCTGTAGAACTCGCGAGTCTGCGGGCCGCTTGCATCCGGGCCGAGTGGCCGCAGCACGATGTCGAGGCTCTTGTACTGCGGCTCGGCGACGATTCCTTCATCGGTGAACACCTTCGGATTCTCGCCATCGGGGTAAACCCTTCTGCCGATTGCGTAGGTGTTCTCGTCAACCAGAGCGCGTATGGTGGCGAAGCGCGACTTGTCGTTCGAGCTGAGCATCGGTGTCGGATCGGGCCGCGTTGTCGGCCAGTTCCGTGGCGGGTCGGGTGGGTTCGCGCTGTAGCCATCAGGTGGTGGCGTGTATCGACTCGGCTCGTACAGATTCTCCGCACCGAGGACTCGTGCCGCAGCAATGGCAACCGCCACCGCAGTCAGCAGCAGGTACATGGATCTGCGGGTATCGGAATCATCGGACATAACACTTAGCCCGGGGCTTGCCCCGGGTCCTGCGAAACCCAGCGTAAACGCTGGGCTAAATGGGCGATGTTCGTTCCATCACGCTGTACGGTTCCTGCTCCATCATCTTGCGGGCGACCACGAGTTCGGCCAACAACCCCGTGAACAGGAATTGCGCCCCACCCAGTACCAGCCCGCCCGAGAGCAACAGGACATACAGTTGCGTCAACGCACCGAAACCAATTGTCGGGTCGATCAGTTGCACCATCAAGTTGACGAGCAGCGCGAAGAACCCCGTGAAACCTAGCCCCGCCGCGAGCAAGCCATAACTGCCAAGCAAGTGTTGCGGCCGTCGACCGAACTTCGTCAGGAAGTGAACCGTCACCAGATCAAGGAACCCCTTCACGAAACGCTGCCAGCCATATTTCGAGCGGCCGAATTGCCGTGGTCGATGGTGAATCGCGAGTTCACCGACCTTGAAGCCGCGACCGGCTGCCAGCACGGGCACGAAGCGATGCATCTCACCGTACAGGTTCAGTTCGCGCAGCACGTCGGCACGGTATGCCTTGAAGCCGCAGTTGTGGTCGTGGAGCCGCACTTTCGTCACCCGGCCAACCATGCGGTTAAATACGCGGCTCGGGAACGTCTTGTGCCAGGGATCGAGGCGAATCTTTTTCCAGCCGCTCACCACGTCGAGACCGCCGCGAATCGCCGCCAGGAAGTTCGGGATCTCGTGCGGATCGTCCTGCAGATCGGCATCGAGCGTCATCACCACGCCGCCGCGTGCCGAGCGGAACCCGGCTTCCAGTGCCGCGGCCTTGCCAAAGTTCCGCCGGAATCGGATGCCGCGAACTCGCTCGTCCTTCGCCGAAAGCTCCCGGACCAGTTGCCAGGAGCCATCGGTGCTGCCGTCATCCACGAAGATGACCTCAATACGCTGATCGATCTTGCCGACCACTTCCGTGATCTCGGCGAGCAGCGGCGTGAGGCTATCGTGTTCGTTGTAGACCGGGATGACCAGCGACAGCAAACCCGGGTCGGCATCATCTGGCATGGTGATGTGGTTCGGGGTAGTGGGATGGAATGAAGTACAGCACAGCTGCCAGGATCACCTCGGCAGCAGTCCAAACCAGTCGGAGAATTAGCGCGATGATGACGGCCAAACCCGCTGCTTCCTGTGTGCCAATCGCGTCGGCGAATCGCGGGGTCAGGGCGATTTGAAGCACCCATTCGCGAACACCCAACCCGCCGGGAACAACGATCGCGACGAACCCCGCGACGTACGAGATCGCGCTGGCTCCCAGGTCGGCGGGATACGTGTCTGTCATTGCGGCCGATTGCGGTGCGACTGCCGCGATCGTCAGCCCCAGGCTCAGTCCTAGCAGGCAGTGCCCACATGCTCCATGCAACAGTCCTTGAGCCAGCAGGAACACCGAAGGTGCCGGGAGCGGTCGCGCCTCCGGGCCGCGTTTCTTCGCCACGATCTTCGCCGCGAGTTTGTTCAGCACTCCGAGTGCGACCGGCAGCGCCGCAACCGCGATCAGCGCGGAGACGTTGCTCGAAAGTTCGACCGGCAGCACCCCGAGTTGCGGGAGCAGCAGTACCCCGAGTAACGCGCCCGCAGCCATGCTGCACAGCGTTTCGTAGGTCGCAGTGATCGCCACCGGAAGCGGATGCCCTCCGTAATGTCGCAGAATCCCCACCCGCATCAGGATCACCCACGCCTTGCCGGGCACATACTTCCCCAGTTGGCTCACGAAGTACGCCCGCAGTCCGACGCCCCAGGAAACGTGGATTCCCTGCCCGTGGAGCAGCCTTACCCAGAAGATCGCCCAGCAAAAGTGGGCCAGCAGGTATAGCAACCCCGCAGGCACCAGCAGCTCGAACCGCAGGTTCAATCGCTGGGCGTCGAACTGTGAATGCGTCAGGATCCCCTGGAAGTAGCGTGCAACGCCAACCACGATCGCGAGCGCGAGCAACGTCTTCGCCGCGAGCCAGAGCTTGTGCCGGGTGTCGGATGACATGGGGCGATTCTAGAACCACGCACCGTCTTGGCGAGCCAGGAACCACGTTCCGTTGTCGCGCATCGCTTCGCCTGATAAGTTTCACAGAACGAATGGAAGAGAGGATTGAACGATGAACGACCCGACCACGCCGACGCCACCCGCATCCGAGACTGCAGGCGCACCCGCCCCGGCAGCAACGGAAATGCCAACCCCGGCAGCACCGGCACCGGCCCCAAAACCCGCGCCGCCGCCGCAAACCGGTTACCGTGGACCCGGTGTACCTGCCGGTCCCGGCAGCACAAACCGTGGCGGTCCACCCAAGCCGGGCGGCCCGCGACCCGGCGGTGCTTCGCGCGGATTCCCCCAAGGGGACAAGCCACCGCGCGAGAAACCACTGAACGCCGGCGGTATGCCCGCGAACCTGTCCACGGGTGGTGGATTCGCGGGGTTCAAGCCGAACAACCGCGAACTCGACAAGATGATCGAGGATGAACTGAACCAGGCTCTCACCGGGTTCACCGACATCGAATCGACCGATGCTCACACCGGCCACCGGGGAGGCGCGGCACGCACTCCTGGTCAGAAGAAGCGAGGTCGCATCGTCAGCGTTCACGGCAAAGACGTGTTCGTCGAGGTGCCCGGTGGTCGCGGACAAGGATTGTTGCCGCTGGAACAATTCGGTGGCGAAACCCCGAAGGTTGGCGACGAGGTCGAGTTCGATATCGACCATTATGACGCCGCGAACGGCCTGCTCATCCTCACGCGGGAGGGGTCGGTCCAGAGCGTTACCGACTGGTCGAGCGTCTCGCTTCACATGATCGTGGAAGCCAAAGTCACCGGCACGAACAAGAACAAGACCGGCCTGACCATCGAGGTCAACGGCATCAAGGGGTTCCTCCCCGCGAGCCAGCTCGATATGTACCGCGTCGAGGATCTCGACCAGTTCTTGAATCAGCGTCTCCGCGTACAAGTGGTCGAACTCGACCCCGAGGAACGGAACCTGATCGTGAGCCGGCGCTCGATCCTGGAACGCGAACGGCAACAGAAGGCCGAGCAGTTCTGGACGACAATCAAGGAAGGTGCGGTGCTCAAGGGGACCATCAAGAGCATCAAGGCGTTCGGGGCATTCGTCGATCTGGGCGGGGCTGATGGCCTCATCCCGATCTCCGAGTTCTCCTGGCAACGGGTGAACGACCTGAACGAGATCGTGAAGATCGGCCAGGAAGTTCAGGTCATCGTGAAGCGGCTCGACCTTGAGGCCCGCAAGATCGGGTTGAGCGTGAAGGAACTCTCGACCAGCCCGTTCACCGAGTTTGCTGGTCGCGTGAAGGCCGGGGCGCGCATCACGGGCAAGGTGACGCGGACCGCCGAGTTCGGTGCGTTCGTCGAACTGGAACCGGGTGTTGAAGGGCTGATTCACATCTCGGAACTCTCCACGCAACGCATCCGCCGGGCACGAGATGTGGTGGAAGAAGGCCAGATGGTTCAGGTGGAAGTGCTGAACGTGGACCCCGAAACACGCCGTATTGCACTGAGCTTGAAGGCGATTTCTCAGGAGAAGGAAACCGCCGAGTCGGCAGCCGAGGCTGCTGAGCGAGAAGCCGACGCGAAGGCTGCCGCTGAGACGATGGCGAGTCGACCGGTGAACCCGAACCTTCGCGGGGGCATCGGCGGCAGCGCCTTCAAGATCGAGACCGAGTGATTGTGATAGGGGTATTCGTAAGGCCCGGCTGATCTCATCAGCCGAACCATCCGTACGCGACGCGGTCGGTGAGTACTCCCGGATGTAGGGAGGCCACCGCGCCAGCGTCGCGTTCGTCGTTTCACACCCGACACCGCACCTCGCACGACCTCTCAATCATCCCAAGGGCGTTCACGCCGGGCGCATTCTTCACCACCACCCGCAACACTTCTCACATGAAGGACGGATGATCCCGATCGCATGATCTGCGATTCCCCTCTGCGTGACGGCGACGAGTTGTGAGAGCCAATATTCCGTCTGTACGTTCTCGTTCGGCAAAGGGCGGCGAGAATGACTTCGATCACATGGTCATTGCCGTTATCGATAACTGAATCACCGTCGCCAGCGACACCCACACGAAATAGGGCACCTGGGCAACGGCGACCCAACGGTAATGCGGCCAGACGGCGGCGACGCACCAGATGATTGTTGCCCACACGATCACGATGTCCACAGCCGCAAGCGGCACGCTCCGCAGCCCGGCAAAGATCGGCATGAACAGCAGGTTAGCGACAAGGTTGATGACAAAGGGCAAGGCAACCCGCCGTGGCAGTTTGCCGGAAAACACCTTCACAAAAACGTATCCGAAGCTGACGAGGATGACCGGGTAGAGGATCATCCAGATCAGGCTGATCGTCGCAGGGGCGGGCGTCCACGAGGGCTTTGCCAGGTTGTCGTACCATTCGATCCAAGGCATGTGTTGCTTCTCTCAATTCGTTCGTCTGAGGCTTTCGTACAGGCCTTTCGTCCAACAAGTAGCACCCGGAGGCTTTCTCACCGACGTGACGACGAGAGCAGCATCTGTGCCGCGGGAGTAGTCCAGTTCCTCGTCAAGCCGGTCGATCCGAACGAATTGGTCGCGTTCATTGAACCGGATGCCGGAGGTCTACCTGGGCAATGCTCCCAATTTCTTCACTACTTCACTTCGGATGCAACTCACTCAGTAGTTTTTCCAGGTCGGCCACGTCCACCGGCTTGACCAAGTGGCTATTACACCCGGCCTCGCGAGAGCGTTCCCGATCACTCTCCTGGCCCCATCCGGTCAAGGCAATCACCGTCACCCGTTTACCCCATGCCTGCTCGCGGATCCGTTTGGTCGCCTCCAGCCCGTTGAGCTTCGGCATCCCCACGTCCATCAGGATCACCTCGGGCCGAAACCGTTCCGCACGCTCCACCGCCTCAAGCCCGTCGTGTGCGGTCTGAACCTCGTTCCCGAGCAGTAGAAGCATTTCGGCCAGTGATTCCGCACCGTCGCGGTTGTCGTCCACGACCAGGATGCGCCGCTTTGGACCCGGTGCGCCGTCCCTGCCTGCGTATTCGCCGGGAACAGCACTCGGATCGTCGCGGAGGGCAGGCAGCGTGAGCGTGAACGTGCTTCCAAGCCCCTGGCCGGCGCTCTCTGCAGCGACCGTGCCACCGTGCATCTCGACCAGCCCCTTCACCAGCGCCAGTCCGATGCCGAGGCCTCCGGTACTCCGCTCGAGCGGACGGTCGATCTGCGAGAACATGTCGAATATGTTCCTCAGAGCTTCGGATGGGATGCCGATACCTGTGTCTCGCACTGACACAATCACCGCTTCGTCGCGCGCTTCGGCCGAAAGCCAGATGTTCCCGCCCCGTTCCGTGTACTTAGTGCTGTTGGCGAGCAGGTTACTGATGACCTGCGACAGCCGGGTCAGGTCGGCGTCGAGCAGAACCGGCTTCGGCGGCAGCGACACGGTCAGTTCGTGGCCCGCGTCCTCGATCGCGGACCGTACGGTGTCCACCGCGCTTCCCACCACGTCCCCCAGGGTAACCCGCGCCCGCCGTAGTTCCATCTTGTTGCGGCTGATCCGCGACACGTCGAGCAGGTCGTCGATCATCCGCACCATGTGACTGAGCTGCCGGTCCATCATCTGCTGGGAACGATCGCGGGTCGCCTGATCGCGTGACAGGCGGATCACCTGCAGACCGTTGCGGATCGGCGCCAGGGGATTGCGCAACTCGTGTGCCAGAAGCGCGATGAAATCGTCCTTCTTCCGGTCGGCGTCGCGAAGGGCCTCGTCTACCCGCTTCCGCTCCGTAATGTCGCGGGCCACCTTCGACGCCCCGATGACATGTCCGTCGCTGCTGCGGACCGGCGAAACCGTGAGGGAGATGTCGATTCGCCGCCCGCCCTTGGCTCGGCGGACCGTCTCGAAGTGCTCGACACGCTCCCCTCGGCGAATGCGGGCGAGGATGTCATATTCCTCGTCGCGGCGCTCGATCGGGATGATGAGTGTGATCGGTTGCCCTACCGCCTCATCGGCCGAGTACCCGAACAGCCGCTCGGCCCCGGCGTTCCACGACTGGATGATGCCGTCGAGGGACTTACTGATGATGGCGTCCTCGGACGACTCGACGATCGCAGCCAGCCGCGCCCGCTCCTGCTCTGCCCGCCATCGCTCGGTGACGTCCCGGAAGACGAGCACGGCCCCACTCGACCCGCCCTCCCGCATGGGGGCAGCGCTGTCGTCGATGGGCCGCTCGGTCCCGTCGCGCGCGATCAGAAGCGTGTGATTCGCCAGCCCTACGATCCGCCCGTCCCGCAGGGCACGGAAGGCCGGGTTCTCGACGGGTTCGCGGGTGTGCTCGTTGACGATATGAAAGATTTCCGGAAGCGGACGGTTCACGGCCTCGGCCTGCGGCCAACCGGTCAGGACTTCTGCCACGCCGTTCATAAACGTGACCCGGCCCGCGGCGTCTGCAGCGATCACTCCGTCCCCGATGCTGGAGAGCGTGACTCGAAGCCATTCCTCCTGCCGGCGTACGGCCTCCTCGACCTGTCTGCGGCGGTGGATCTCCTGGCTCAGCTCGTCGATCCGCAGGTTCAGGGCGACGAACTTTCCGGCGGCAGACTGTCTGAGAACCAGCCTGAGCAGGATGAGGGCTTCGACGCCGGGTCCGGCGGGTCGAACGACCCCACCCTCGGACCGGCAGGGGCGCGGTTCCTCACCCGCGAGCGTCAGCACGCCCAGGACGAACTGGCGGCTCCGGCAGCAGGCCTTGAGGTATTTATGCACCTCCGCCACCGGTTCGGTCACAAACTCGGTAATCGGTCGGTCTCGGAGCGTGTCAGGGGAAATGCCCAGGCGGTCCCTCGTCGCGCAGTTGGCGGCGATAACGGTGCCACCACCGGAGACGAGCAGCGTCGGCTCCGGGAGCAGGTCCGAGAGTTGGAGAAAGGTTTCGGGGGTCACGAGTCGCTTTCTAGCCCTTAAAGTATTCCCGGCCTGGGGTGGCTTCCGCGTGCGGTGTCGGCTTCAAGTGGACCACGACCCGGCACCCTTCATCACCACGCGCAATGGCCTTCTCGATAACCACCTTCGCGTACCCGAGGTTCTCGGCCGCGATGCTGCCGAACACGTTCGAGGTCATCATGCACAGCGCCGGACGGCCGATCACCTTTTCGGCGAATGGACACGCCCGATTGCCCAAAACGATCTTGTCGTTGTCCTGCTCGATGACAAAGAAATCGCCCTGAATTCGCCGCTTGAGATCCACGAGGACGTCTGCCACCTGCTCACGATCGAGTTTGTCCACGGCGAGTGCGGCCTTGTACCCCTGGTTCATCTCCTCTCCCATCTCCTGGCCGACGACGCTGATGAATCCGGAAGCTTCCTCCAACCCCACGAGGGTCTGGAGCGTGCCGGCGAGATGGCGCACAAGAGTGCGCAGGAACACGTCCCGCTCCAGCGGGAGTGAAAGCTCGCTCACGATGGGGAGAGGTGTTACCGAAGAGCCCATGTGTTCGCTCCTTCCGTAGGCGTAACCGCAATATCCCCCACGTTTGCGACCGTGCTGTTGCAGGGCGTCTCATACCCCATGGGGACTCAATGGCTAAGGAAAAGCGAAGATGGTATGCAACATTTATGCCGGCATCAACTTGCCGACTCGGGAGGACGTCGAACAAGTCGTTCGCGCATTGGGGCCCTCCTGGCGTCCCGGCGTGGCCTGTGGGTGGTGACAATTGGAATTGTTAAGGAATTGAGTAGTGGGCCTGAGGCGTAGCGTGTCTTCCTTCGTGTTTGGCGAGTTGATGAAGTCGACAGTGTGCTCCGCGTCGGATACGTAAGCCCACGGCAGTTCGGCCGGGAGCACCGGCGCTCTTTGGCACGCTGCCACGCCAGGACGTCGCCGTGCTCAAGCTGGGGGCGCAGAGCGTGCGCGGATCCGTAGGGCTACTTTCTGGGCTGAGCTTTTCACGGACCTCTCGGGAGCAGCTTCCTTGTCTTCCCATCTTGCGGACCGATAATCACCTCATCTGATTCTTCCAATGGAGACCATCATAGGTCACAGGCCAGTGATCCTCCTGCGTGGAATCTTCATGTAGGCTGACTTGCGGTTCTGTCCGCGTGCTCAACGAACAGGCCGGACACTGATGGCGGTCAATCCACAGCACCCGAGGGAGTGAATTCAATGGCAAACGATTACCAACCTTTCCACGCCGTGAACCCAAAAAATCCCAAGGTGTTCTTCGAGATAACCCTCGACGGCAAGGCGGCCGGGCGGATCGAGATGGAACTGTTCGCGGACACTTGCCCCAAGACCGCCGAGAATTTCTTGCAATTGTGCGTGGGCACCAAGAGCAAGGCGGGGACGCCACTTGCCTTCAAGGGCTCGTCGTTCCATCGCGTGATCCCCGATTTCATGTGCCAGGCGGGCGACTTCACCCGCGGTGACGGCAGGGGCGGTGAGTCGATCTACGGCGGAAAGTTCGACGACGAAACTTTCGAAGGCAAGGCGGGCAAGCACTTCGGGCCAGGTACCCTCTCGATGGCGAATGCCGGTCCGAACACAAATGGTTCTCAGTTCTTCCTCTGCACAGCCTCAACGCCACACCTGGACGGCAAGCACGTCGTTTTCGGACAGGTCGTGAAGGGTTACGATGTGGTCAAGAAGATTGAGGCAGTCGGTTCGCGTAGTGGGCAGACGTCGGCAAAGGTCGTCATCAGCGATTGTGGGAAGGTCGAGTAGTACTGCTGGCTTGGGTGGGCCTGAACGGCCGAACGTTGGTGTAACGTACGATCCGACGCCGATAAACAGGCGTCGGTTCAAGTGGGGCAACCGGGGCGGGGTCGACAGGCTTGACCGGTGCCGGCTCGTGGGCTTCGGTTCGTCTTCGTCGGAGTCTGGCGAGTTCTACAACGTTTAGAGCGGTTAGAGGAAATGTGTAGCGTCTGGTTTTGGGAGGGCGAGGCGTCTCCCGTATTCACGCTACATCTATCCTGTAACCGCTCTACCCGGTTCATAGAACCAGGCATTCGGAAGCCGCACTTCCGACCATCGGAAAGTCCGCATGAGGAACTCTCCTGTGCTACTTCTTCGGTGTGGGTGTGGCGATCTCAACAGAGTGTAGCGCGCTTGGTTCACCTCGCTTCTCACTTCCGACAACTGCCACGATTCCGTAATGCGAACTGACGGCAGTGAACTGCACGATTGGAAGATCGGCACCGACGAGTTGGGGTCGCTTTTCGCCCGGTTCGAGAATGTACCAATTGAAACGGACCGGGACCGCATACATGCCTCGAAGTGGTCGAGGGTTCTTGTCGGCCGGGTCATCTCGGCCATAGGTTTCCTGAACGATGTGAACACGGCGGTCCTGGAACATGAGGAATGACGCATCGCGAGGGCACCCCTCAGCGATCGTCTCCGGGATTGCTCCAGGCAGGCCAACACGCAGGAACCGCGGGGTGATTGTGGACTCGACGCGATACAGCGCCCCCTCAGACTCGGCGAACAGGTTCGCGTACCGCCCGCGATACTGGGACACTGGGATCCTGGTCTTGGGAACCTCGACGGTCGGTTTGTCGGGGTCGACCAAGAGTGGTGTGTAGTCCACGTCCAGGTTGTTTGATTCCGTGCGGCCAAGCAGCACGCGAACCGCGCCTTTCCCATCAACTCCCGGCTTCTCTCGCAGAGTAGCCATGTACGATGGGTGAAACACAATCGTGGTGCTCGTCCACTGTTCCTTGTCGGCCCGGTCCCCCGCTTCGCGGGCTTCGTGGATCACTTTCACCGTCGCTTTCAACTTGTCCGGATCGAACGTGGCGACACCAACCCAGGTGCGCTCGATCCATCCCGCCATGCACACGCGCCCGACGCCGAGTGTCGTCAGGGTGATGGAGAACGGCTTGCCTGTCGCGAGTTGCTCCGGTGTCGGCTCGGGCATCCCGTCCTTGGCGGTCACCTCGTAAACCTTCCCGTTGATGGGATCGAGAATCAGGAGCAGGGAGGCTTCCTTCAATCGACGGACTGCGGCCCAAACGAAGCGGCCATCGAATCGAACCGTTTCGAAGTAGGTATTCAAGTTTCGCGAGGACCACACTTGGCGGAGTATCCCTTTCTCGGTCATCAGATAAAGGGATTGTCTCCCCCAAAGAACATCGACTCCTGGCCCGATTGCGAGCAGCCCAAGCAATCGACTGGAAGTGGCGGGAGCGTTCGGTGAGATGGTCAGCGGGATCGGTGTGAACTTGACGCGGTTCGCGGCGGGGTCCGGCCTCGGGAGTTCGATCGGAACCGGAGTCGCTTTGGCCTTCAAATCGCGTTCGAGTTTGGCCTTCAACTGCGTTCCCGCTGCCTTCAGATCCGCGTTCTTGGAATCCTGGAGTTGCTGGAGGAGCGCGCGGAACTCCGGGCAGTCGAGGCTGGAGAGATATGCGTAGCCTTGGTGGACGTAGGTGGATGTTCGCGTTTGGGCACGGGGCAAGTCCTGCAACTGAGTGATGAGTGTCTCGAGGAGTTTGTACTTCTCTGCCGGGGGCAAATGGTGAACCGCCCAGGAGATGAACAGCCCCTCCGTGTCGTTCTCGCGTTTCGCCAGAATCGGGATCATCCTCAGCAGAATTTCTCGCACCTCTTCTTGAAGCGTGAGGAGCCGCTTCTTCACGGCCGGGGTCCCAGGGCCGGGTGGATTGAAGTAGTTGGCGGAATAGAAGAATGTCACATACAGGGTTCCCCTGGCTGGGTCGTGGAACTTCTTCAAGTCGCCCCCGCCGCTGACATATGCTTCCAGGTGGCGCAGCCCACGGAGGAAAAGCTGAACCACCGGCTCAAGTTCGGCCATCTCGTGTGTTGCCGCTGCCCACGGTCCCCGAACCTGTGGGGTGATGACGACAATCGCTGTGATGTGCAAATCAAGTTGGTCGGGATTGATCAGGAAGCTTGCCTCGATCAGCGCCAAAGACTCAGCCCAGTTCCCAAGCCGCTTGAACATGAGCGCTCGTTCGACGAGTTGCTTCGCCTCGGCCTTCGGATCGGCAGGAGGTCGTGGCTTATCGTCCTTCGCGATCGCGTCGCAAATCGCACCCGCCCATTTGCGCACTGCCTCGGGTGTCGCGTCTGGCTTGAGCGTCAGCGTTTCGGGTTTGCCAACCAGTTTGCCACCGCGTTCGGCCCGGAGTTTCAACCCGATCGTCGCCTCGCTGCCTTTGCCCTCGTGCCGGTATTCGCCGAGGAGATAGAGCGGCAACGGTCGGTCGAGCTTCCCCCCGGGTGCCGTCAACGCGACTTCCTTCGCCAACGCATCCGCTTCGGCGAGTTCCACAACCACGACCCCCTTGCGGTCGAGTGCCTCAGCTTCCACCAGCTTTGCAAAGGCTCCCCGAAGGTGGTCGTGGGTGAACTCCAGGTTGTTGCTGACAAAGGGCGGCACGGCGACCACTTCCTTCACTACCTCGCCAGACTTCTGGATCCCCGCCTTCACCGCCGCGAGCAAGCCGGCAACATCCGCCTCGGCATCCTTCGTCACAGGAACCGCGCGCACGAGCAACCGCAAGCCGCCCCCCGTTTCGCTAACGACAACTTCGAGCGTGGGTTCGGGGGCATCCTTCACCGTCCGCACCATCACCAACACGTCGGCTTTCAAGAGCTTGCCGAGTTTGACTCGCTCGCCCACTCCCTGCGGTGAGAACATCGCCTGGAGTTTCTGTTCCTTCAGCACCTTGTCGATGTTGACGCGTTCCACCCATGTTGCCGACGTATCCGCGAGCAACTTCGCTTCCAACAACGCTGCCCGTGGCGTCTTCTCCGGATCGAGCAATGCACATGTTGGCGCTGCCACAGCAGTTTGCGTGACGAACAGCAACGCAAGAGGAGCGAAAAGGGAACGCATGGCAAACACTCGGGGCATGACTTTATCCAGACAGGTCTTGCAAATTTGGGTGAGTTACAGCTGTGCGAGCGAGTTCCGCCCGTCATTTTGCTCTTCGGGGCTGCGAGCTGGAAGGTCCGCGTTTTGGCCTCCGGCAGATCTGATCGAACTTTTGTATCCCTTTCCCTTCCTCCGGATCCTACTTCGGCTGCTTGGGAACTGCGACCGGTACCGGTGGCGTTGGCGGCGTCTTGTCGAATTCCACGGCGTAGAGCTTCGTTCTGACACCTCGCGCTGCCCCGGCGATCGCGACGAGGCCGTAATGCGAGCTAACGGTTAGTCCTTCAACCCTCGGGATATCCATCACGAGTAACTGGAGCTTCTTGGTGGTTGGATCGAACTGCCACCACTCGTTCTTTCGGATGACGATCGTCTCCGGCTTGCCTCCGGGCTGCGCTGGCTCCTTGCGCTCAAATCGTTGCATCTCCACCACCGCATTCAACCGACCGTCGTGAACGAGCAGCCGAATATCGCCGCTGGGCAACCCCGTCGCGACTTTTTCATTAGCCCCACCCGGAGCCGCGACCCGCCAGATGTGCTGTGGGTTCGGTGACGCATACCTGGAGCCGACGACAAAATACGCCACACCGTCGCCAGCGGTGGCGCAGTTCGGTGTCGTCCAACAAATCGCCTCGGCCGGGGTCACATCAACGGCGGGTCGGTCCACATCGATCAGCAAGGGGCGCAGGCTGATCTCAGCTGTCGGCGGACGGCGGCCGAGCAGAATCCGTGGTTCTGCCTTTGCACCGGGCTGTGGTGTGGGACGAAGGGTGAGCATGTAGGTTGGCTCGAAGCCGATATCCGCTCCGGTCCCCTGCTTCGGATTGAACCGCTCCACCGCGCCACGGGCTTCGTGGATCACCTTCACGACCGGGCCTGTTTTCGGGTCGAAGGTTGCTAGCGCCACCCATGTTCGACCGAGAATTGACCCGGCTACACAGGCACGACCGGGATCAAGTGAAGCGACCCACAACCGGTTCAACTCGGGGCGGTCATCGACCTGCTCCGGAGTCAACTCCGGTAGACCATGCTTCCCGGTCACCTCGGTCACCTTGCCCGTTGTCGGGTCGAGGACGAGCAGGATCGGAGGCTCCTCATACTTCCGACCGGCCGCCCAAACGTACCGGCCGTCGTAATGCAACGTGAAGGCGACCCGGTCGCCCTGCTTGCCCCAAACTCGTCGCGGCTTCCCCTTCTCTTTCATCACGAACAGCCCGCCATACACCGCGAGAACGTCGAATCCAGGCCCCGCGGAGACAAACTCGCTGATATGCTCGGTCGAAGTGCCATCAGCCCGGTCGAATTCCAGAACGATGGGAGTGAACTGGGCTCCTCGGGGACGCAGTTCAGAGTCGTCGGGTTGCACACGGGCGGGGAGCGCCACCTGTTTGTTGTCGGCAGTGGCTCGCTCTTTCAGGTAGACCGCTGCCGCTTGAATCTCCTTGTTCGTGCTCGCTCCGAGGCGATCGAGGAAGCGGCCGAACTCGGGCTGTTTGCTCCAGTACCACAAACTGCCGCCCCCCTGGTAGACGTACTTGATCGTTCGCTCTTTGGTCTGGGGCAGGTCGGCGAGTTGGTGGATGATTTTCTCCAACAGCTCGTATTTCTCGGTAGGCGGGAAGTGATAGATCGCCGCGGCGATCAGGATCGTTTCCAGATCCTTCCCCTGCTTGGCGACTGTCGGGATGATGCGAAGCAACATCTCCCGCTGCTCCTGCCGGGCATCTCCCAACAGTTTGCGGTACTCCTCTGGTCCTTTATCCCAGATGTGAAGCCGGTTATTCTCAAAGCGCAGGATCCACCTCGCGATGCTGGCGCCATAGAGCTTCGGGGACGTGTACAAAGACAGGTCGCCACCCTTATCGATGAACGCCTCCAGGTGTTCCAGTCCGCGGCGGTGAGCACGCACCCCGCCGCGGAATCGCGTCATGTCCACGCTCGCGGTCTGCCAGTCACGCTCCGCGATTTCGCCCAACGCTGTGATCGCTTCGATGTGCAGTTCCTGGCGAGTCGGGTCAAGCAGGAGGCTGGCTTCAAAGAGTCCAGCGGCCTCATCCCAGTTCCCGAGTCGTTTGAACACACGGCCTCGGTCCGCGAGCAGTTTTGCCTCGGCCTTCGAATCACCAGGGGGACGCGGTTTGTCGTCCTTTGCCAGTTTGTCGAGTACGGAACCGGCCCACGCTTGCACGGCAGCAGGCGTTTCAGCAGACTTGAGCGTGTGAGCCTCGGGTTTGACGACAGGCGTGCCACCGCGTTCAGCCCGGAGCTTCATCCCGATCGTCAACTCTTTGCCCTTGCCTTCGTGGCGGTATTCGCCGAGCAGGTAGACGGGGAGCGGTCGGTCCAGCTTCGACCCCGGTGCAGCGAGCGCGATCTCCCTGGCGATGGCCTCGGCTTCGGCCAGTTCCACAACCACGACCCCCTTGCGATCGAGCGCCTCTACTTCGGCGAGTTTCGCGAACGCATGCTTCAGATGGTCGTGGGTGAACTCAAGATCCTGGCTGACAAACGGCGGCACGGCGATCACTTCTCTCACGATCTCCCCAGACTTCTGGATGCCGGCCTTCGCAGCTGCAAGCAGCGCGCCCACATCGGCGTCCGTGTCTTTCGTGATGGGGACCGTACGTACGAGCAACCGAAGTCCGCCCGCGGTTTCACTCACGACGACCTCAAGGGCGGGTACCTTGGCATCCTTCACGGATCTCACCATCACCAGCACATCGGCCTTCAGGAGTTTGCCGAGTTTGACTCGCTCGCCCACTCCCTGCGGTGAGAACATCGCCTGGAGTTTCTGTTCCTTCAGCACCTTGTCGATGTTGACGCGTTCCACCCATGTTGTCGACGTATCCGCGAGCAACTTCGCTTCCAACAACGCCGTCTGTGGCGTCTTCTCCGGGTCCAATAACGCACACGTCGGGGCTGCCGCCTGAGCGACGGCGGGAACCAGCATAGCCAACACAACGTAGGTGAGCGAACGCATGATCCGACTCCATCGTGGAGAGTTCAGCTGCGACAGCAGTGCGCTGTTGCGTGGGTGTTATTTCTTCTTCTCGGATGCCACAAGTTTGGGGAGTAATCGTTCGGCGAGGTCAGCGGCAGCGGTCTGCAGTGCGGTCTTGCCAGCGATTTGCTCGGAGAGATCGATGACGAGGACGGTCTGGCGATCGGCGGCCAGAACCTTCCCCGTCTTGCGGTCCACCGCCTTCAACTCGACCCGTGCCCGCACGCTAACCAGGGCACCCACTCGACCGGCGACCTCGCTGAATCCTTCGCCCGTGATGAACACATCCGCCTTGCTTTTGCCACCCTCTTCCGCATCGATCAACTCGAAAGCCGTCTCTTTAGCAAACCGCATCACTTCCGTCTGGGCCGCAGGGTCGATCGCCGGCTGTCCGATGTGTCGCTCACTCACCTGCACGAACAGGATCGTCCGGCTCCCTTTCCCCAGCTTCTTCCCCAACTCCGCAATCCGATCCGCGACCACCGCTGGCTTGGGTACCAGCTTCTCCCCGTTCTTGCTGATGGCCTGGTCGACCGCATCGGCCAACTTGCCAGCCAGAGCAGCGAGATCGTCGGAAGCCACTCCTTCCACCGAGGCCCCGATCACCCGTCCATTTTCTGTCCCGATAATCTTCGCGATGAGAATGAGCTTCTTCTCCACCTGAAGCACGGAACCCGTCACGAGGATCTTGGCGCCGGTGAGTTGCCCCACCTTCACTGCCTCGTCTGCCTTCACCGCCCCCGTGAGGCTGAGTTGCTGTTCGTCGAGCACCTTCTTGATGTCAACTCGGTCCACGAGGTAGAACTCGGGCTTCGCCACGAGTTTCGCGAACAGCAAGTCACCGATCTTTGGCCCCAGGTCTTTTGTTCCGGCTCCTCGTTCTTCGAAGCCCAACAGCGCGACGGGGAACACGGCCTTTTCTTTGTTCTCCTGGGCTTTCTCGTCCTTGCCCTTTTCTTCCTTGTCGTCCTGTCCTTGTGCCAGAACAGGACGAGTTGGGGGAAGAAAGGCTGTCACTAAAAACGCGAACGCCAGGGTGAAGCACAACTTACTCATGGCATCTTTCCTTACTTGGGTTGATCAGATTGAGAATCCGTCAGGTATTCCAGCATCTTCGCAAACAGGAAGCGCGGCGTCGGACTTGCTTCCCACTTCGCAATGACAGCCAAACCACAAAATGCCCAGCGACCTTTCCCGGTCCCATGGCGAGCCTCGATCCAAACCCAACCGCCCGGACCAGGCATCACTTCGCCACCGATCACGTCTTCGCCCATCTTCACGGTGAGCGAACTGGCGACAACTTTGCCGTCGGGCAACCAGCCATCGGGGTCCAATCGCTTGTCGAGCCGCCGAACAATCTCCCGTCGAAAGGACAGATCTTCGACCCCGCCGTTTGGTCCGCCGAGGCCGGGAATGGGCACCTCACCTTCGGAGGGGGCGAGAATCAATACGGTCAGTCCCGTGGCTGCGAGTTTCTGTACTGCGGTTCCCAATTCCTTCTCGTCCTTGAACGAGATACCTTCCCCCACAACGACGACCCCTTCTTTCGTTTCCAGAAGTGCTTCGACCGACTTGCATTCTTCAAAAGGGATCTTCGCCGCGGTGAATACTTTCGCAGTGTCCCCCTTCGGATCGAACAGGTTGAGTTTGAGTTTCTTCAGCCATTCGGAGCGGTCCGCGAACGGATCTTTGGGGAAGATCCACAGGTCTTGCTCGAACGACGCGCTCGGCCTTTTCTGATCATGTTCGATGACCGAAACTGTCAACTTGGTGTGGAGGACAACCCCTTCCTTGATTGCGGGTATCGTCAACTTGATGGAGATCTCGGCTGAGGCGTCAGGCTTGACGATCAGTGCCAGTTCACCGGCTTTGACTGTTGCCGTGCCGGCCGCGACTCGCCACACAACTCGACCCTTGATCCCGGGTGCCGCCTGAACCTTGAATTTGAACTCGCATTCCTCGTCACAGAAGATGTTGCCTCTCGCCGCGACTGGAGCGACGACCACAGCCCGTTTGCCGTCCTTGTTCGGTTCGTTGGCCTTCGCAATCAGACCCGCAGCGAGAAGGAACCCCACGACTGGGAAGCACCAGCGAACGGGAACGGATCGGAGTTCGACCACGTGAAGATCCTTGCGGTGAAGTTGCCCATGTCCCTGCTCCTTCCTCGCGAGTTACCCAACGAAGCGATTGCCGCGATCAGCCCGCGCCGTTGGAGCACTCGTCAACCCTGAAGCGGGTGTGGCACGCCATGCGGTTGACCGCAGTTGGCCTCTTGAAGGAAGTGCGATTCTCAAGGTAGCCTCACTCAGGCCGCCATGCAAATGAGATTACGAACGAAAGTCGAATTGTTTTCCAGCGTGGTCGCCCGCGCGTCACGCCATCAATCTGGTCAATCGGGTTCACGTCATTTTCAACGTGCCCTTATTAGCGTCGAGTACAACACACAGAGCACCCTCCCACCCCGCGACAAGATTATCCGAGGAGTATCATTCCCGCCATGTCTCCGACCCGCTCAACCCGCATCCTGGTTGCCGAATGCATCCACGAGGTGTGTTCGTTCAACCCGGTGCCAACCCGCTACGACGATTTTCTTGTCCATCGCGGCGATCGGATGCTCGCCTACCATCGCGGCATCGGTAGCGAGGTGGCCGGGGCGCTCGGAGTGTTCGCACAGCGGACAGGTGTCGAAGTCATCCCAACATTCGGTGCACGCGGCATCACGTCCGGTGGAACGATCCCAGCAGCCGACTTCAGGCGAATCGCCGATGAATTCCTGGGTGACCTCCGCACTGCGGGACCAGCCGACGCAGCATACTTCGCACTGCACGGGGCGATGGCGGCCGACGACGAAGACGACCCCGAAGGTTATCTGCTCGCCGAGGCACGGAAGATTCTTGGCGACACGATCCCGATTGTCGCGTCGTTCGACCTGCACGGTGTGCTCACCGATCGGATTCTCCGCCACGCCGACGCCATCGTCCTCTACCACACCTACCCACACATCGACTTCCGCGAAACCGGAGAACGGGCCGCTCGTTTGCTGCTGCGTCTCCTCGACCGAGAAATCCGCCCGGTCACGGCGCGAGTCCGCATCCCCGCGCTCGTTCGCGGCGACGAACTGATCACTGCCACCGGCGTGTACGGCGAGTTGATCCGGGAAGCGCAGGCGATCGAGCGAGGACCGCTCGGGTTGTCTGCGGGCATCTTCATCGGCAATCCCTTCACCGATGTCACTGACCTTGCTTGCTACAGTGTGGTCTGTACTGATGGCGATCCAGGCCTCGCGCGACGTGAAGCCGTTCGCCTCGCGGAACGGTTCTGGGAACGGCGGGAGAAGATGCAGGCCCAGCTGACTCCGCTGGCCGAGGCCGTTGAGCAGGCATCCGCCGTCACGGGTGGCACCGTGGCGATGGTCGACGCGGCCGATGCCACAAGTTCGGGCGCTCCGGGCGACAGCAATGCGATCCTCCGTGAGTTACTGACTTCGGGTTATGCTGGCCGGGCATTGATCCCGCTTGTCGATCCCGTGGCGGTCGCGGCGGCCTTTGCCGCAGGTGTCGAGGGAACCGTTCAAGTCTCGATCGGTGGAGCATTCGACCGGCGACACCGGCCCGTGCAAGTAACGGCTCGTGTGCGGTTACTCTCCGATGGGCGTTTCCGCAGTGAGTCGTTCGGGCAGGAGTGGTATGCGGGGCGAACCGCTGTTGTGCAAGTCGGCAAGGTGACGCTCGTGCTTACGGCTCGGCCCGTTCACCTTTACGACCGGTCGCTGTTCTTCGCTCACGGTCAAGACCCGCGAGCGTTCGACCTGGTTGTGGTGAAGTCGCCGCATTGCCAGCAACACATGTATGCCGACTGGTGCGCGAAGCTCATCAACGTGGACGCACCCGGCGCGACCAGTGCGAACCTTCCGACCCTGGGGCATACACGCTGCCGCCGGCCGGTCTTCCCGCTCGACACAAACGTGGCGTTCTCACCGCAGGCGGAGCTATTCTCACGCAACAGTGAATTCCATCAATGACGGCGACGCTGGACTTTCCTCTGCCGCTCCAGTTACGCTTGTGACATTCCACCGCCTGTCTTCGCGTCGTCGATCGGCTCGCGAAACTAGCAGCAAAGTGGCCGGGCACCCCGGCCACTCGGGTTTGTCTTCCGGGTATGGTAAATATCGCTGAATCAAGCGGCTCCCCCACCACCAAACGAAGTGGATCACGAGCAACGACGCGATTTGACATGCGATCCATGGAATCGAGAGCACGAGACCAATCGCCACGCCAACGAGCGCAATCCACCAGACGATACTGAGCCAGTCGCCGACTCAGGAGTATCGCCACTCTTCGCCCATTGGAGCTTCTTCAGCCCAGTGTCACACGGGTGGCGTAACGTTAGGAATTCGCGGTCGTTGAACAGTCCCCTCACACCCAGTTGCGTAAATCTCGATGAACCGCGTTGGATTACGGATCTCCCGTGCGGTCAACTCCGCTTCGGCCTTCGCGACCAGTGCCCGGCCAACGTCGCCGCCAAGCAGTTGTCCCCGGCGGTACATCAACGAGGCCGCGTGCAGCACGTATCCCCCAGAGGTGAACTGATTCTCGGCTCGCTCAAGGTAGCTCACCGCAGCGCGAGCATCCCCTTCAAGGTGTGATATGGCAGCGTGGAGCGACCCTCCGAGCGGAGTCGCCGTCACCGGGACACGGTTTCGCTCCAACTGTCGGGCGATCCGTCGAGCATCGCGGAGCAGCCGGTGGCGTTCAGTCGAATCATCGGAACCGAGTTGGGCAGCGCCAGCGACGAGGCATCGTGCTCGGGTCCAAAGGGCGATAACACGGGTGGTGACTATCATCATGCTCCGCCGCTGTGCGACCGTATCCCACCGTTTCCGACAGAGTTCCCAGGCTTCCTGTCCCCGGCCTTCGTAGAGCAGAACCTCCGTTTCAGCGACCCAGGCCCAGAAGTGTTGCTGGTAGACTCCGCTATCGGGCCATAATCCGATTGCATCCTGGATGAGATCGCGTGCATTCTGCGGGCGGTCGTCCATCAGATGAAACTGGTGTGCGCGGGACATCAAGGGCAGCGTCACCATTCCATGCATGTTCCCGGCATCAACGAGTTCTCGGTAATTCTGTTCATACACAGCTCGGGAACGCGAAACCTCTCCGAGGGAGAGGAGCGATACTCCCTCGAACAGCCGAAGCGTACCCCGCTGGTAGGCGGCGCTTGGGTTGGTGCAGGTCTGGAGGGCGTCGATCGCGGCCGGGACCGCGGCGAGTGAACTCCTCATCTCGCCCAGAACGTGATAACCAATCAAGCGATAAAGGTGAAGAACCGCGAACGTATACTCCCGATCCTCCGGATTCGCGATCCGAGCTGCGACCTCCATTCCGTGCTTGTGCAGTTGCTCAATCCGCGGGCCAGTTTGGTTGCCGAATGTCGTGGGGATCAACAATTCTCTGGCGATCCCCTGAGCGACTCCGTGAGCATCGCCCGTTCGGAGGCACAGGAGCAGGCCGAACGAGTGGAACCACCCGCCCAACAACACATCGGAGAGTCGGATCACACTCGCGGCCCAGCGGCAGATTTCGATCTGAAGAAGCGTCTTGGCAGAGATCGTGGCGACCGGCTGCTCAACGAAACGCAATCCTCGCCCCCAGAGCCGTAACCGCATCCAGAACAGCGAGCGGTGCATGGCTCGTTCGGTCGAAGGTAGATCGATACCCGCGTCGAGCATCACGATACGCAAGGCGACCATCCCTTCGTCGATCCGGCCGCACCGGACCAACTGCTCTGCGGCCCGCTGGAGGCAGAACAGGCGATCGGTACCGGAACTGTGTTCGGCTGCCTCCGTGAATGCCGCTGCCGACTTCTGCCCCAAACCCGCGTTCGCAAGCGCCGAGGCTTGTCCCAGCAGCCAGCTCCGACGGCGCGATTCGGACGGCGAGCAACCGTCGAGCGCCAGACGGTAGTGTTCCGCGGCACGGTGGAACGCCAGCGCCTTCGCGGAGAGTTCCCCCGCGAGTGCATGGTAATGACTTGCCTGGGAACGATCCCCAGCCTGCGCGAAGTGATACGCAAGTACCTCCGGTTCGGTGTCGTCGGCCGCTTTTCGGACAATCGCGATCCGGCGATGGTGGCGTATCCGAATGTCCGTCGTGAGCTCGGCTGCAACGGTTTCCCGTATTCGGTCGTGATTGGTTTCGACGATCCTGGTTTCACCGCTCCCCACAGTGTGGACGAACTTCGCCGTGATCAAGGTGTCGAGCGCGGCTGCCTGTCGCTCCGACGGTAGATCTGCGGCCCGGAAGGCACACTCAGCATTGAGTGGCCCTGACGACAACGCGATGACTTCGAGCAGTCTCCTCGCCTCCGCATCCAGCCCGCCCACGCGAGAGCGGACCACGCTACCGATCGTTGGCGGGTCCACGGACTCACGCGATCGGAAGAACTCCACCAGTTCGTGGACAATAAACGGGTTCCCACCCGACTCCCGGGCGATCACCTCGACCAGCCGTTCCACCGATCCGACCGAGGAACCGAGCAGGGTTGCTGCGAGTTCCCGGGCTTCGGCAATCTCGAGCGGGTCGACGGGCAAATCACGCCGTTCAATCTCAAGCTGTTTCAGGGCGGGAACAAATGGGCTGCTGCTGGCCTCACCACGGCGGTAGCTCGCGAGAAACAACAGCGGCGGTGCGTCGGGCATCCGAACCAGTTCGGTGAGCAGCACCGCACTCTCGCGATCACCCCACTGGACATCGTCCGCAAACAGAACCAGCGGCGTTCGACGTCCGAGCCGACCCAGTAGCTCACGCAATGCCTGGAATGCTCGCCGCCGGACTTCGTGGGGATCTTCCACGTTCACGGGTGGCGCCTCGGCAACTGCTTCCAGCCGACCGAGGATCGGGAACAGCCGGGCCAGCTCCGCGAGGTAGTTGGGGAGCACGGCTTCGACCTGTTCCCGCGAACGGGCTCGCAGATAGCGGCAAAGGGCGTCGATCAGTCCATCGAATGCCTTGTATGGAACGGCACTCTGCTCGTAACAGCGCCCAGTGAGGACAACCACCTCGCCGCTGTCTTGCATCTCGCGCAAGAATCGTTCGACCAGCGCTGACTTCCCCGCCCCCGATGAGCCGTGGATCTCGACAACCACCGGGGCACGATTCCGCTTGACGGTTGCGGCTGCCTCCCCAAGCTCCACGAGTTGTCGCTCCCGACCCAGCAGCAGCCGACGATCATCGGTTGTTCGTCGAACGCTCGGGAGTTCAGCAGGACCACCGAGCCGACGCAGGATTTCGGCCCCAGTTGGGCGAGCCACCGGGTCGACTTGCAGCAACTCTAGACACAACTCTTCAAGCTCGCTTGGGACACCGATCAGGAAGTCGGAGGGCCGTCGTGGTGGGGTCTGTTTACCGTTGATGATCTCGGCAATTGTTCCTTGTACGGGGAGCTGTCCTGACAGGGCTTCGTAGAGCAGGACGCCGAAACTGTACCAGTCGCTGGCCGGTGTCAGGTGACCGCCGCCGCATTGCTCCGGCGACATGTACGCCATCGTCCCCACAACCGCGGACTGCTGGTAGCCCTGCATTCGGTCCATCTCCGCCACCAATCCGAAGTCGAGCAGTTTCACCTGTCCGGTTCCCGTGACTACGACGTTGCTCGATTTGATGTCGCGGTGCAGCTTGTTCGCGCTGTGAAGAGCGTGAATCCCCCGGGCAAGTTGTGCGAACGCACTGCGGAATCGCACGCTGTTGGAGGTCCCAAGAGGGTCGTGGAGATCGGTCGTGTCGCTGGATGCTGTCGCCGAGTAGGAACGGATGTGATTCAGGAAGTGGCGCCCTTCAACGTACTCCATCACGCAGCACCAGTTTGTCCCGTCCGACCATTCCTCGAAGATGGTGACGAGATTCTCGTGACGCAGGTCGACCAGTGCCTTGAACTCGCGTCGCAGGAAGGTCAGCCGATTGGGTTCGAGTCGCGTGAGCGTCTTGACCGCGACGGCTCGGCCCTTCGCGTCATGGGCCAAATACACGACACCCATGTTTCCACCGCCCAGTTCCCGAACCAGTTCATACCCAGGCGGCAGCAGTGGATGAACCGCCGCTGAGGGAAGCACGCGGACACCCGCCCTCCGCCACCCGTCGATGGTACGGAGTTGCGCCAGCCGCTTCTGGACTTCTCGGAGTAGCAGCGAATCGCCGCAGCACAACGCGACCAGATCCGGCTCTTGGCCGCGAGCGAGTTCTTCCTCGGCCTGTGCCAGGATGTCGCTGATTCGAGTTTCATCGGTCATGGGTGAGTCTCCCCGGCACTCCGGTAAGCGAATGCCGCGGCTTGGACCCGACACAGATAGGGGTTACGCAGTTGGCTTTGCTTGGTGGGGCAGGCATTCTTGCCTGCCTCGTTTAGCTTGGGCAGGCATAATTGCCTGCCCCACCCAACCACCTGCGTAACTCCTAACAGAATTCGTGGCCGCGAGAAAATCAGTTCGACGGATCAATGTGATCGATCGACCTGGTCACGAGGGCATGAAGTTTGAGCCGGGCCTGTTGCCAACGTCTCTGGACGGTGCGGATGTCCACGCCGAGCAACTCGGCCACCTCCGCTTGCGGAAGCTCCTGGTAGTGGAGCAAGCCGATGATCTCGCGCTCCTCGTCAGGCAGTTTCGCAACCTGTTCGTGAAACTCGCACCACTCGGCGAGTTCGACCGGACCCGCTTGAGCAGCGGATGCGTCGAACCCGCTCCCAGGATCGGATGCGTGATTCGCGCCCAACCCCCGGGGGCCATAGTGGTGCCGCGCCAGGTCTAGCAACTCCCGCCGGATCTGTTCCGCTGCCAGGGCGAAGAACTGACGAGGGTTTGTCGGCGTCACCGCCTTGAGCGCGCGTTGAAGTCGGATGATGGCATTCTGGAGGATATCGCCAGTTCCTTCCCAGCGACGCACCGATGGAAATCCGTGGAGCATGCTCCGGGCCAGACGCTCAAGGTTATCGCCCACGCGACGGAAGAGTTCGTCGTGTGCCGCAGGGTCCGTTCTGGCAAGGAGTTTACGCAATTCCGTGGTGCGAATGTCGTCGGGCATGGGCCATCCCGGAAAAAATCCGAAATCTGGCGTCGGATTTGGGGGTGTTCTCTCGCTGAGTGGGTAGTGACCGGGATTCTACCACCCTCACACGACCCGGTTAACCCCCTGAATCGGAGAACGCCATGCCCACTCCGCCCACCGAAGCACGTCCGACCCACGAACTGACAAGGCTGCTCACCGTGATCGTTTTTCTCGCGTTCCCAGCCGTCACAATCTACTTCCTGGGGTGGGTAGCTCCCGCAATCGTGACACGAGCCGAATCGACCGCGGGCTTTAGGACTTACGTCGGCGAAGTGTTTGGCAACGCTCCCACCGCTGGACGGGTGTTTGTCGGGAGGGCGCGATGAACCGCATTCGAACTGAAATTGGCCGCGTAGCGTTTCGCTTCGCCAGGCTCGCGGTTCTGGGCGCCAGCCTGGCGTGTTTCCTCGGCTTTTCCTGGGACACGCCTCTGGTGGCCGGCCGCGTGGGCTGCCTGATCCTCGGCGTCCGGGTGTGGGTGGTCGGCCTCGCGTTGCTGGCGACCGCTGCCATCTGGGTTCCAGACGAATCCGTGCAACCGGGCGTGTGAATTCACCTGCACCTGAGGAGGCCAGGACACGATTTGCGTTGGTCGTGGCCTGACTTTGCGTGCGAGAGTTCAGGCGATCTTACGACGGTGGTGCGGATTTCCGGGTCGTTGAGCCAGGAAGCGTTC
>Ga0335397_10001812_pt1 | contig 29189 bp, 20 predicted proteins | sample MAT04_FD_205740 | JGI IMG/M metagenome (GOLD analysis project Ga0335397, IMG submission 205740) | Freshwater microbial communities from Lake Fryxell liftoff mats and glacier meltwater in Antarctica - MAT-04 (spades assembly) (version 2) ... | reverse complement strand
GGCTCAAGCGGGCGCGGGAAGTCCAGTGCCCTCGTTCGAAACCGTTGGCGAGGCGTCGGCGTCGCCCCGGCCCTCGATCGACTTGCCAATGATCTCCTTGGCAAGGTCGCGCTCGTCGCTCCCTTGGGTATGCGCAATTAGAACCACGTTGCCCGACGTAATGGCATCCATCACCAGTTCGGAAAACTTGCCGACCTTATTGCCAGCGCCGACCGCCGTACCCACAAATGCGCCGAGCCCGCCAAACCAGCCCAGCATCGCCAGCGGCGCGACAAGCGGGCTCGCTACAAACAGCGTCACGCTGGACGCCCACAAAATGGCGGTGCCGACGGCGCCGATGCCTGTGCCGACCGCAGTGCCGATGGCACCGTCGACCAGCATGTCTTTGAGCACTTCGTCGCTGCCGGCGACGTCGGGTTTGAGCGGAAGCGCTTGCAGGATTTCGACGGCGGATGGGACGAAGCCCGCAGCGAGTAGCCGCTGGCGGATAAAGTCCGCTTCAATGTGTCCGGGATAGATAGCCGAAACACGGTGACGGTCGCCGGACAGCAGCGGGTCCGTCGCGAAAACGGGTTGCAGTATCGGAACGTTTTCCTGCTCCGCAACGGCGACGACCGGAATGTCGGTCGCGGTGCGCTCGCCTTCGGCACTGGCGGGTGTGGCGTCGGCATCGGTGCTGCCGTGCGAGCTGAGGGATGGATTCATTCGGGGTCTCCGTACTCTGTGGGTTAACCGTCGCAGCGGCGAATCGACTTGCAAACTTTTGAGCAATGCACAACGCCTCGAACGGACTTTCATTACATGCCCAGTCTATGGCTGGAGACGACCGGGGTCTGTTCGCCAGCGCACGGACGTAGCGACCATGCGATCCCATCGTCCGCCGTACGGACATCGCCCCCTGCATCGGCGAGTTTTTCTGTTGCGGTTTCGTGACGAGCACCGCATCTATGTGCTCCAGAATGTGCGCTGGCAGATAGAGTTGTTCTTCAAGTGGATCAAGCATCACCTGCGGATCAAGAATTACGTCCGGGGTGCTGTAAGGTTGGAGGCGTAACTCTTATATAAGACCTAAGGTTCGTGTAAGCATTCCTCTGGCACAATCCGCGTATTCGCAAAATCGCCAGATGGTGCGCAATTTAAGGAGAACGCGATGGGTGCTTACAAAGAACACTTCGACCGGTCGATCAATGCGCGCGATGCGTTTTGGGCGGAGGAAGCGAAGCTGATTGACTGGCATACGCCGTTCACTCAGGTCTGCGACTTTTCGCGACCGCCGTTTGCCAAATGGTTCGTCGGCGGAACGACCAACCTCTGTCACAACTCGGTAGATCGTCACGTCGCCACGCGCAGTGATCAGGTCGCGCTGCACTTCATATCTTCCGAGACCGACAGCGAAACGAAGTACACCTACCAGCAGATGCACGACGAGGTGAACCGCGCCGCTGCGATGCTGCAAAGCCTCGGCGTGACCAAGGGTGATCGCGTGTTGATCTACATGCCGATGATTCCGGAGGCGGTGTTTGCGATGCTGGCGACGGTGCGCATCGGTGCGATTCACTCGGTGGTGTTTGGCGGCTTTGCTTCGGTTTCGCTGGCGACGCGCATTGATGACGCCAAGCCGAAAGTCATCGTCTCGTCGGACGCCGGTATGCGCATGGGCAAGGTCGTGCCGTACAAGCCGTTGCTCGATGCGGCGATTGAACTCGCGGCTAACAAGCCTTCGAGCGTGCTGCTGTTCGACCGGGGACTGGAGCCGATGAAAACCACGCCAGGTCGCGATGTCGATTGGGCCAGTTTCCGTGCGTCGCACATGATGAAAAAGGTGGAATGCGAATGGGTCGAATCGTCGCACCCGAGCTACATCCTGTACACCAGTGGCACCACGGGAAAGCCGAAAGGCGTGCAGCGCGACACCGGCGGTTATGCCGTCACGCTCACCACCAGCATGTACAAAATCTTCGGCCTGAAAGCGGGCGAGACGATGTTCTGCACGTCAGACATTGGCTGGGTTGTGGGTCATTGCTACATCGTCTACGGGCCGCTGCTCGCGGGCTGCACGACGATCATGTATGAAGGCGTGCCGCTCCGGCCCGACCCGGCGATCTGGTGGAAGATTTGCGCCGAGAACAATGTGAAAACGATGTCCTCGTCGCCCACTGCGATCCGCGTGCTCAAGAAGCAGGATCCGAAATTCATGCAGCAATACCCGCTGCCGAACCTCAAGTATTTGTTTCTCGCGGGCGAGCCGCTGGATGAGCCCACTGCGCGCTGGGTAAGTGACGCGCTGGGTGGCGTGAAAATCATCGACAACTACTGGCAAACCGAAAGCGGCTACCCGATCATCTCGGCGCAGATTGGCGTTGAAGACACACCGCGAAAATTCGGTTCGCCGTCGTTCCCCGTGTACGGCTTCAACGTCAAGCTGAAAGACGAAGTGACGGGTGGAACGACCAAGGCTGACGAGAAAGGCGTTTTAACGATTGTGCCGCCGCTGCCGCCCGGAGCGATGACCACCGTGTGGGGTGACGACGAGCGCTTCGTAAGCACCTATTTCGACACTTTCAAGGATGAACAGGTTTATTCAAGCTTTGACTGGGCGACGCGCGATTCGGAAGGCTATTACTTTATTCTTGGCCGAACGGACGACGTGATTAACGTAGCAGGCCATCGCCTTGGGACGCGCGAAATTGAAGAAGCTTTGCAGGCGAATTCGATGGTGGCCGAATGCGCCGTGGTCGGTGTAGCCGACGCGTTGAAAGGGCAGATTCCTGTGGCCTTCGTCGTGTTGAAAGACCCGTCCAAAGCCTCCGAAGCGACCAAAATTGCCATCGCGCAAACAGTCGACAAAGAGATCGGCGCGATCGCCCGACCGGGCGCCGTGCATCTGGTGACGGTGCTTCCGAAAACGCGCTCCGGAAAACTGCTGCGGCGCACGATTCAGGCAATTGCCGAAGGTCGCGATCCTGGCGACCTGACCACGATTGAAGACCCGGCGGCGCTGGTGCAAATCAGGGCTGCGCTCGGCAAGTAAACCCCCGGTCGCGACCAATGGCGCAGTTAGTCATAATTGTGCCATGAAAATTCTGTCGATGGCCCATCTGCTGGGCGCTGCGCTGCTCGCGTCGGGTTTGTCCGCCTGTGCTGTTGTCGAGACAGGCGCAAGCGTTGCCAGGGCGGGCGCGTCGGTAGTGGGCACCACCGTCGGTGTCGCGAGTAGCGTTGCGGGCGTCGCCGTCACGACCGCTGGCGTCGCGAAAACAGTCGCGGTTACCACCGCGGGTGTTGCGGTGGCAACGACCAGTACCGCCATCGCTGCTGGGAGCCTTGTAGTGAGTGCGTCAGCGTCCATAGAGAACGCGCGTCGCGCTGACGACATCGCAACCGCATCGGTGGTTGCCATCGCGCCCGACCGTTTCGGCGCGGCTGATGGTCGCGTGTGGACCACGCGAAACTGCGGTGATGTCGGGAATGGTCAGCCTGCGCTGTGGGTCGCGCGGCGATCGGGCGAGAACGAAATTCGCGTCAACGAGAGCACCACGTGTCAGGTCGTGACCGCGCAATAAATTATTTGATTTCGAATAGGATTCAAGCGAGATGACATCGGCGAACACTGACTTGCTTAAATGGCTGAACGAGTGCCTCGCGCGCGGGCACTCGCCTGAGAGTCTGACCGCATCGGCATTGCAGTCCGGCTGGCATGCCGACGTTGTGCGCGCGACGGTAGCTGAGGCGGTAGGGCGCGAGTTGATCGCCAATCGCAGGGCGGGCCGCGTACCGGGAAGCGAAGTCCCCGAGCCGGATCTGACGCAATCGCCAACTTTCATTCAGACCTCGGATCGTCGCGTCGATATCCTCACGGTGGTCAAGCATCCGCGCGTCGTGGTGTTCGGAAATTTGCTGTCCGACGAAGAATGTGAATCGTTGATCGAGCTGGCGCAACCCAAGCTTGCGCGCTCGCACACCGTTGATAACCAGACCGGGGGTGAAGAGGTTAACAGCGCGCGCACCAGCGACGGTATGTTCTTTAGCCGCGCGGAATATCCCGTCGTTGAGCGAGTAGAAAAGCGCCTCGCCGAAATCCTGAAATGGCCGTTCGAAAACGGCGAGGGCCTGCAAGTGCTGCGCTATCGCACCGGTGCGCAATATGTGCCGCACTACGATTATTTCGATCCAGCGCAACCCGGAACGGCCAGGATTGTGCAACGAGGTGGCCAACGTGTTGCCACCATCGTAATGTACCTGCGAACGCCCGAGCGCGGCGGTTCCACGGTGTTCCCAGACATCGGGCTCGAAGTGCAACCCGTCAAGGGCTCAGGTGTGTTCTTCAGCTATGACAGACCGCATCCCGATACGAAAACGTTGCACGGCGGGACGCCGGTAACGCTGGGTGAAAAGTATGTGGCGACGAAATGGCTGCGGGAGAATGAGTTTATTTAGCGGAGAATGATCAACGTCGGGTGGGTTGTCGTCCGACCACAGTTTGATCTGAACCCTTCGACTCAGCGCGCGGACTCCGCATTACTAACTTGCCCCTCCGTCGGAATGCGCGGCTTTGTTTAGGACATACCTGCAATTAGAAGATAGCCGGTTGGCGCTTTTCGATCTCGGAGAAAGCATGTTGCGAGCGCACGCGCGTTCGTCGGTGCTCTCGCACGTTTGCTGGCTAGTCGACCTTTGCGTTGGATGCCTTAGCAGCTTCACGCCACCGTTCGATATCGGCTGCGATGAATTTGGAAAAGTCTTCCCCGGTTTTGAGATTGATCTTCACGCCTTGCCCTGAGAGACGTGCCGCCAGTGCTGGAGATTGCACAGCCTTGGCAAATTCTTCTGCAAGGAGTCGCGTAATTGCAGTTGGAGTGTTGGCGGGGGCCATCACACCGAACCACGAACGGACTTCGGCGCTTTGCAAGCCGTTTTCCCGCAAGGTCAGCGCATTGGGATAAGCGGCGAGTCTTTCCGGTGCTGTGGTCGCGATCACCTTGAGCTTGCTGGCAGCGATCTGTTGGTGCACTTCGACCGGCACGGCGAACATCAGCTGCGTCTGGCCAGCCAGGAGATCGATGATCGCGGGGCCGCCACCTTTGTAAGGGACGTGAACCATGTCGATACCGGCTCGGAGTTTGAAGAGTTCGCCCGCTAGATGTGGCACCGTGCCGTTGCCTGCCGACGCGAAACTTAGCGTACCGGGCTTAGCCTTGGCTAACGCGATCAGTTCGGTGACATTGTTGGCCGGTAGGCTGGGGTTTGCTACGAGTACGAAAGGGGCCTCCAGAAGCAAGGTGACCGGCACGAAATCGCGCAGTGCGTCATAGCCTGGCTTTGAATAGATCACTTGCGAAATGCCGAACGGTGTCGGTGCAAACAATAACGTGTATCCATCTGCTGGCGCGCGCGCCACGAAGGTGGTGCCGATAGTAGTTCCCGCACCCGGTTTATTGTCGATGACAATCGCCTGCTTAAGTCGCTCCGCTACCTGCTGCCCGATATCGCGCGCCAGAACGTCCGTGGCCCCACCTGGCGCGAAAGGAACAACAAGCGTGATCGGCCTGGTTGGATAACTGGCTGGTTGCGCCAGGATGGGAGCAAGACCTAATGCAATGCCAAGTAGCAGGGCGATGTGGCGTTTCATGATGCGATCTCCAGTAGCAGAGGTTGATGATCCGAGGCGCGCGTTGAGGTAATGACGTCGAGGGCGCGCACCGCCGACTTCAGGTTTTCGGAAACGAAGACATAGTCGAGGCAGCGCTTCCCATCAAGGTCTTCATCAAGTCCGACGGTGGGAGCGTGCGGGCTTGATCTGTGTACGATTTGCCAAGCATCGACGTAGGGCGGGATACCACTGATGGGATCCATGAGTCGCTGAAGTGCCACATCGTCCGGCAGACAGTTGAAGTCGCCTGTGAGCACAGCGCGCATGCCGCGCGGCCGCGTCTCGAAAGGGCTGCCAACTTTGTGCGTTTGTTCCCGGTCGCTCGCATGTTGGTACGCCTCGCCATGCGTTGCACGCAGTGCGTCTGCTTGCGCCAGGCGTTGAGCTGAAGAGTAGAACTCTAGGTGCGTAGTCGTGACGCGGAGCGCGTCTATCGGCGTTTCGAGCACGGCTTCGAGCGCCATTCGGGGCATGGTCGGCACGTTTGCAGGTTCGGCAGGCCATGGCAGTTGGTGATGGAATGTCTGCAGCACGGGGTAACGTGAAAATATCATGTTGCCAAATCGTTGGCGCCCGACACCCTCGGTATGTCGATCCACGGCGATGCCGTCTATGGCGGTATAGTCAGCGAACAACGAACGCAGCGTCAAAAACTGATTGCTTCCGTCGTTGCCCTGAAGCGCGCCATAGTTGTCACTGATTTCTTGCAAGCAAAGTACGTCGAAGTCAGCGATCTCACGCGCAGTGCGTGCGATGCGGTTGAGATCAACGCGACCGTCCTGTCCTAGCCCCCATTGGATGTTCCAGGTGATGAGCTTCATTCGGCGTTTTCGTACTGCGCGTGTGCGGAAGTGGGAGCGCCGTCATCTTTGGCGCAAAGGATGTCGCGAACCTCGTGCCAGCTCGCGCGATCAGTCGCGCAGAGCAGGCCGCCTGTGGTTCTTGTCGGATCGTACGGCGCGCCGTCCAGATGTGCGCAGTAGCCGCCTGCTTCCTCGTGCAGGATCACTCCGGGTGCGTGATCCCAAGGCGCGAGCGTGTGATACAGCGCGAAGTCGTATTGTCCGCTCGCAATCAGGCGATATTCGTGAGCGGCGCACCTGAAGGCCGCGTGAGCGGCGAAACGACTTAGATTACGCGCGGTTCGCGAGCGATCCGGCTCACGCAGGTTTAACCACGATCCACAGCCTTCGAGTTCAAGCATTGGGCGCGTTGTGGCGACGCGTAGGCGTCGAACGTTGCCGCTGCTGTCGCGTAACCCGGCTGCTTGACCGCGCGCAGCGAACGCGAAATCGCGCAGCAGCGGATCGCAGATGACGCTTGCAAGTACGCGTCCGCGCAGAACAAACGCCGCCATCACGCCGAATAGACCGAGGCCAGCGGCGAAGTTCCGTGTGCCGTCGACGGGATCAATCAAGATAGTTAGTTGATCTCCGCGCAGCGTATCGAGCAGCGCGGGCTGCATATATGCCGCTTCTTCGCCGATGATCCGGGCGTCCGGGAATTGCTGCTGCAATGCCTTTGAAATCGCGCGCTCCGCCGCTTCGTCGGCTTCCGTTACGACGTCCGTAAGAGAGGCCTTACTCCGCACGTCTGCCGGTTCGAGACGACGAAATCTCGGCATGATCTCCTCGTCTGCAACGGCTTGCAGCAGTTCAGCTACTGATTCGAGTCGCGCGAGCGAAGGTTCAAAGGAGACAGCTGGCAAGGGGGCACCTGAGCGCGATTGATGCGGTAATTTATCATATGATTTTTATGTGTGCACATGAACATTGACTTTGCTTCGATGCGGCATAAACGACCGCTCGGAATGATGGCAGTCGGCTCGCACGATAGGATTGCGGTATGAGACGAACTCGGGCGAGCCAGCCGCCCCCCCCTTCAGTGGTGTCCGCGTCAGCGGTCGATGACTTTCAACAACGTCAGCTGCTCGCGCGCGTGGCCTGGATGTATTTCGTTGAAGGACGGAGGCAGGAGGACATCGCAACGAAACTTCAGCTGAACCGAATGCGCGTTAATCGTTTGTTGATCGCAGCGCGTGAACAGGGGATCGTGCGCATCGAGATTGACCCCACAGCCCGACCAATCGCGGAGCTCGAGGCGCAACTTGTTGATCGCTATGGTTTGCGGCGGGCGCTTATCGTACCGACGGGAGAGCATGCTGCACAGACGTTTGTCGGCATCGGTGTGACGCTCGGCGGCTGGCTCAACGCGACCATCCGCAACGGCATGACGGTTGGCACGCACCGCGGGCAATCGTGCTATTCGATGTTTCAGGGACTGAAACCGTCTGCGCTTCCCGATGTGTCGGTTGTGTCGCTACAGGGCGATTTCACATCGACGGGACAGGTCCTGCCGCAGGAAGTCGTTGCCCGTCTAGCGGTCACTTTTGGCGCATCGTGCCACTATCTTGCGGCACCTACCTATGCATCGAGCCTCAACGAATGGCGCGTGCTTACTGGATTGCCTATGGTGCACAGTGTGCTCGTGCGGGCGCAGAAGTGTGATCTGGCGGTGTTGTCGCCCGGGGCGTTGGTAGATTCGCAAAAACGAATCCTCAAACATGTGATGACCGATCATGAGCTTGCCGAAGTGCGAGCGGCAGGGGGTGTAGGATCCTTGCTTGGTGCGATCTACGACCGTGAAGGACGCCTCATCAAGCACGAAATAAACGCTCGGCGCATCGGTCTTGACCCGTCTGCCTTGGCTCAAGTCCCCGAAGTAACGGTGGTGGGCATTGGGGCGCACAAGGTGGAAATACTGCGCGTTGCCCTGAAACTGGGGTGGACGAAGACTTTGATTACCGACGAAGTCACGGCGCGAGCCATTCTCCTTTAGCGCGAACGCAAAATCTCGCCGCTGTGTGATGCGCTCGCAACTTTAAATGGATAAAAGCGGCCGTGGTGCGATTGGTGCCAAACGCACCGACCGAACCACTTCTCATCCAACGCTTAAGGGTACAACCCGCGCAACTCACGCGCTGCGAGCACGCGCGTGCAGGCAATGATGAACGCCGCTGTGCGCAGGGAGACTTTGTTCTTTTCGGCGGTATGCACCACGGCCTTTAACGCCTCGACCATGATGCGTTCGAGTCGGTCATTGATCTCGGACTCTGTCCAGAAGAAGCTGGAGAAATCCTGCACCCATTCGAAGTAGCTGACCGTGACGCCGCCCGCGTTGGCGATGACGTCAGGAACGACCTTGATGCCGCGATCATGCAGGATGTCATCGGCCGCGGGCGTCGTCGGGCCGTTTGCGCCTTCGACGACGAGCTTCGTCGAGATGGTTCGCGCGCGCGCTTCAGTGAGTTGATTTTCGAGCGCGGCGGGCACGAAGATATCGCTCTTGAGCGCCCAGAATTCGCTTTCGCTGATTTTCGATGCGCCCTTGAAATCAACAAGCGCGCCGCCGGTCGCTACGAAATCAAGCGCGGCATCGACATCGATACCACCTTCGTTAGCCACCGAGCCGCTCGCGTCCTGCAGGCCAACCACATTCGCACCTGCCGCTTTAAACAACCTGGCTGCGGTGCCGCCGACGTTACCAAACCCCTGCACCACGACGCGTGCGCCGGAGATGTCAAAGCCCAATGCACGAGCCGTTTCGCGTGCGGCTATGTAGACACCGCGCCCGGTCGCTTCTTTGCGTCCTAACGAGCCGCCCAGTGCAATTGGTTTACCCGTTACCACGCCGGTAGCCGTTGCACCTGTGTTCATCGAGTACGTGTCCATCATCCACGCCATGATTTGCTCGTTGGTGTTGACGTCCGGTGCCGGGATGTCTTTGTCGGGGCCGATGATGAGACCGATCTCGCTCGTGTAGCGGCGCGTCAGGCGCTCCAGTTCGGGGCGCGTCAATGTTTTGGGATCGACACGAATGCCACCTTTGGCACCGCCGTAGGGCAGATTCAACGCAGCGTTTTTCACCGTCATCCAGCCTGCGAGCGCCATGACTTCATCAATGGTCACATCGGGGTGAAAACGGACGCCACCTTTGCCAGGGCCGCGCGACAAGTTGTGTTGCGCACGGAAGCCTTCGAAGTGGGCCACGGTACCGTCGTCACGGTTGATCGGAATATCGACCGCCAGCACGCGTTTACAGCGTTTGAGCGTTTCTACCCAGCGCTCAAGGTGGCCGAGGTGAGGCGCGACGCGATCCACCTGAAGCAGATACATCTGCCAGGGACTGTGGGCGTGGGTAGGGACGTAAGAGAGACCGGGTGAGGCCATGAGTGATCCAGATTCGATAAGCGAAGCTGGCAATGTAGGTTAATTGCTCAACTACGATCATGCCGTTCTTGGCATCAATCATGCAACAACGCCATCAGGGTAAAGCCCGGATTGCGTTCAAATCGTGGTTACCGGACAATTCCGAATAAGACCGCTTAAATGCCTTACTATGGCAGAGCGATAAGAGCATAAAGAATTAGCGCGACATCGTACGACCGTCCAGACGTAGGGGAGCGCAATGAGGGAATTTAGTATGTCGAAGCCGAAGTTTTTATGTCGAGCGCTCCTCGTCAGCGTGCTGTTACCGCTTGGGGCATGGAGTCATGCCGATACGCTATCGGACATCCGCGACCGGGGCGAGTTTTTGCTCGGACACCGCGAGAGCTCGTCGCCGTTCTCGTTTGTTAACGAGCAGGGTGAGGCGGTCGGTTACTCCGTTGACATCTGCCTGAGAATTTTTGATCAGATCAAGAAAGATTTAAAACGGCCTGACCTCAAGGTGAAGTACGTTCCGCTGAAGCCAGCGGATCGTATCGCGGCTGTCAAGTCCGGTCGCGTGGACGTTGAGTGTGGTTCAACGACCAATACCGTTGAACGACAGAAGGACGTGGCTTTCAGCTACACGACGTTTGTCGCTGGTGCCCGATTGCTCTCCAAAAAAGCAGACAACATCAAGGAGTTGCCGGATCTGCGGGGCAAATCGGTGGTTGTGACAGAAAAGACAACGACGGAGAAGGTGCTCCGCCAGGTCAACACTGAGCGCAATCTCAATATGAAGATCATTGTCGCCAAGGATCATGCCGAAGGATTTTCGCGATTGGTGTCTGGAGAGGCGGTGTCCGTCGCCAACGATGACGCGCTGTTGTTCGGCCTCGTGACCAAGTCGAAAGACCCGAACGCCTACGATTTTGTCGGCAAATATGTGTCGGTTGAGCCCTACGGCATCATGCACCGCAAGGACGATCCGGCGTTTACGAAGCTTGTCGACGTCGCGCTGTCCGGGCTATTTTCGAGCGGCCAGATTCGCGGTATTTACGCAAAGTGGTTTGAGAGCGGAACCTTCAAATTGCCGATGAACCAGTACATGAAAGAAAACATCAAGATTCCCAACAAGTACGGCGTGCAGTAGCCGGACGCGACTCCCTATGGCCGAGAACTTCCGACGGCGTGGTGCTCAGTGAGGGCTTGTCTCTTCCGCTTTGCGGCACCGAGTCGGTTGGATTCGTTGGCATAGTCAAGCGACAGCATGGGCGGAACGTAAAAAGACAAAATGACCGCGTCCACTTCCAGTATCAGCGATGCAGAGATGTTTCAAATTGTGTCGCGCCATGTGGGCGCGACCATCTCTGTCTATGACCGCAGTCTGACGTTCCGCTACGTCAGCGATGGATTCGCTAGCTGGTTCGGTCAGCGCCCGCAAGAAATTGTCGGTCGCACGCTACTGGATTGCTACGGTGAACATAACTTTACCCGGTATCGTCCGTACATCGAACGCGCTCTTGCTGGTGAATCGGTTTCATACGAACGAAAGGTTCGCGATGCTTCCGGTTTTGATGGCTGGCGCTCGGTCAGTCTCGTTCCCTGGCGCGACCCCGAAGGCAATGTCGTCGGCATCGTCAATTCTGCGCTTAATGTTCATGAGCTCAAAACCACGACCGAGGCACTGCATGTGGCCAACCAGCGGTTGCAATCGCACATGGATAATAGCCCGCTTGCGGTGATCGAGTTCGACGAGAATCTGGGGATCAAGCGCTGGTCACCGCGCGCTGAAAAAATGTTTGGGTGGGCGCTGGCAGATGAACCCCAACTGTCGTTGGCCACGCTGCTCGGACAGCATGATTCAGGCGACAATGAGCTGCGCAAGGCTTTTTCGCGCCTGTACCAGCGCGATGAGCCAAACAACCGCGTCGAATGCGCCCAGGTTCGCGGCAACGGCGCGATCATCCACTGTGAATGGTTTAGCTCGGCGCTGACCGACGACCACGGTCGCGTCGTGTCGATCATGTCGCTGGTACAGGATGTGTCGGAACGGGTGCAAATGGTTGCGCAAATGCGTGAGCTCGCCGAGCACGACTCACTGACCGGGCTGTTAAACCGCAGCGCCTTTCGCCTGCAGATGGAGCGGGCGCTGCGCCGAGCGAGGAACACTCAGGAGCTGGTGGCGCTCCTGTTTATCGATCTCGACGGTTTCAAAAAGGTCAACGACGTGCTGGGCCATGCCGTCGGCGACGACGTGTTGCGCGAGGTCGCACGCCGCATTTCGCTATCGGTGCGCGCTACCGACATGGTGGCGCGGTTGGGCGGCGATGAATTTGTGGTGCTACTGGAAACGCCGATTGATGCCGCGACAGCCGACGACATCAGCGGACGCATTCTGCATTCGCTTACGCACGAATACAGCTTTGCACTCGCCCTCGACCCTCAGAGCGCGCTTGCAGCAGACATGCCGCAAGTTGGCGCCAGCATCGGTGTTGCGATGTACACCCCGCAGGAGAGCCACGTAGACAGCCTGTTCAAACGCGCCGATGCAGCGATGTATGACGCCAAGCGGTCTGGCAAGGGCTGCATCCGGCATGCCGTGATTGCGGACGGTTCGGACGACTAAGCTCGCTCAGCTCGCTATGCCGGTTTGATGCTCTGCGCGTAATTGAAAAAGTTGTACGGGTCGTACTTTTGCTTGACTACGAGTAGCTGGTCGAAGGCATCGCCCCAATACGCCCAGCGGTAATTCGCCATGCTGCCATCGGGATAGTTCTGGTAGACGTGGCCATTGCTATACGGCTTCACGATGCTCATCAGGCCCTGCATCCAGCTCTCCATTTGCAGCTTTTCGTCGGGGCTTTGCCAGAACACATCCACGCAGAAGTCCATGTAGACGTCGCGATGAATGAACGCGCTGTCAGCGACCGGATAGCGATTGATCGCGCCACCGTAGGGCTCGGTGTACATGAGGCTCCATTTGTTCGGTGACGTCGCGACGTAGGCAACGATCTCCTGCCACACCGACTGCGGCATCATCTGACTGATATAGCAGGAAGCCTTCGTCTCCGGCGTGCCATCGGGCTGGTCGGGCAGCGGATAGGGATAATTTTCCAGATAGTTATCCAGATAGGGGTAGGTGCCGACCTGGTCGACAAGCAATAGCGCGCTTGAAAAAGCGAGCAACGACTGTATCGACGCCAGCCCATCCGTTCGCGACCCGGCGTACATGCCCTGCACCATGTACACCTCTTGCCCCTGATAGAAGCCAACATTCATCATGTAGCCCAGCTGATCCGGGCAGCCCGAGACCATGTATTGCTGCTGCATCAGGGCGAGCACCGCGGCCGCGTCAGCCGCGCTCCACGAAATGGCCCACGCCCATAGCGAGGGCAGCTGCACGAGGTTGTAACCCACCTGTGTGACTACGCCAAAGTTGCCACCGGTGCCGCCACGCAGCGCCCAGAACAGGTCTGAATATTCGTTGGTGGCCGTCGCGGTGACAATCAGGCAACTCGCCAGAATCACCCGCATCGACGATACGCAATCGCTTTGAATGCCGTAGGCACGCGAGGTGTAGCCATAGCCACCGCCCTGCACAAACCCGCCGACACACACGCCGCCGCAGGCGCCCGTCGGCACATGCCAGCCGGTGTTGTTGAGCACACCGTTGAAGGTGTCCCAGCTGCAGCCGCCACCGGCGTAGGCGATCGCATTCGCGTTGTCGATGTAGACACTATTCAAGCGGCTGACGTCAATGACCAGCCCGTTATTGACCGAATAGCCAGCTGTGCTATGGCCACCCGCGCGGACGCATGACCAAATCTTCCACTGTTTTGCTACTTTCAGGCATTCGATGATGTCGGACTCGTTGGCGCAGTAAACGATGACCTTCGGGTAGCGCTGAAACGCTGGATTCGACTCTTGACGGTCCTGGTCGTAGTCCGGATCTCCAGGAACGACGACGTGCCCGGTAATCGCCGCTTCCAGCTCCGCCAGCACATCCCACGCGAGACTGGTGGCGGGCGGCGCGGCATCTTGCGCGGCAAGCTGTTGAAAATGGACAATACGACGGCCTTTCTGAAGGCGAGCTGGGCTTTTGCGGTGGGCCATGACGTAACGCTCCTTGGGTTAGCAGGCAGGGGGAAGGGCTGTTCCCGAAGCATAGGCGAGCTAATCGTTAAAATCGAACTTTCCCGCACAAGCTTTCGGTTCTCACCGCATCAGACAGTGTCTGGTCTGGCGATCACCGCGAAGCGTCTCAAGCAAGCCGATGCCCGCCTCCTTTCTGTCCCTGCACGGCTCCGCCGCGCTCTCCCAATTCCGTCAAGACAAACTGATTGCTGCGCTGGTCGATTTCGGCGTGACCGATGTCGATGCCGAATACTGGCACTTTGCCTCAACGACGCGCGAAGTCACGCGGGATGAGCGCCTGCAACTGGAAGCGCTGCTGGCGTACGGGCTTGACCCGGAACCTAGCGAAGAGCATGAGCACGCTTTTCTGGTCGTGCCGCGCTTGGGCACGATTTCGCCGTGGTCGTCCAAGGCAACCGACATCGCGCATAACTGTGGCCTCGCTGTCGTGCAGCGCCTTGAGCGTGGTGTGTGGTTCTGGGTCGGTGCCGAGAAGCCGCTGTCGAAAGAAGCCCGACGCGCGATTGAGGCTGTCTGCCATGACCGCATGACAGAAGCAGTGTTGCCCACTGTAGCTGCGGCTGAAGTGCTGTTTGAGCCGCAGCATGCGAAAAAAATGAACACGATTCATCGCAACGCCGCCGCGCTGAAAGTCGCCAACAGCGAGCTGGGTCTGGCGTTGTCGGATGACGAGATTGACTACCTGGTCGCCGCGTTTGACAAGATGGATCGCGATCCGACCGATGTCGAACTCCTGATGTTCGCGCAGGCGAACTCGGAGCATTGCCGCCACAAGGTATTCAACGCGAGCTGGACGATCGACGGGGTGGCGCAGGATAGGTCGCTGTTCGCGATGATCCGCAACACTCACAAATTAGCCCCCGAGGGCACTGAGATCGCGTACTCCGACAACGCGGCGATTCTCACGGGTGGCGACGCGCTGCGTTTCTATCCGAATGCCGAAGGCCGCTATGCGCCGCATGCGGATCGCACGCATTACCTCGCTAAAGTTGAAACACACAATCACCCCACCGCGATTTCACCGTTTGCCGGGGCTGCAACGGGTGCAGGCGGCGAGATTCGTGACGAGGGAGCGACCGGACGCGGCGCCGTTCCGAAGTCTGGATTGACCGGGTTTACGACCTCGAACTTGCGACTGCCGGGCTTGCCGCAACCGTGGGAGGTGGCGACGGCTCATGTGGGCAAGCCGGATCGCATTTCGTCCGCGCTCGACATCATGATTCAAGGCCCGATTGGCGGCGCTGCGTTCAACGATGAATTCGGTCGCCCGAATCTCGGCGGTTATTTCCGCACCTTTGAGCAAGCGGTCGACGGTACGGTGTACGGCTATCACAAGCCCATCATGATCGCAGGCGGCATCGGTGCCGTGTCCGATTTGCATGTGCACAAAATTGCCTTTCCAGCGGGCACGTTGCTGATTCAGCTCGGTGGCGAAGGCATGCGCATCGGCATGGGCGGCGGTGCGGCGTCGTCGATGACGACGGGCCAGAACACGGCTGATCTCGATTTTGACTCCGTGCAACGCGGCAACCCGGAGATGGAGCGGCGCGCACAAGAAGTCATCAATGCGTGCTGGCGTCAGGGGGAGGCGAATCCGATCCTCGCGATTCATGATGTGGGCGCGGGCGGGTTGTCGAACGCGTTGCCAGAGCTTGTGTACGGCGCTGGCAATGAGAACGATCCGCGCGGCGCGCTATTCGATCTGCGCACGGTGCTGACGCTGGAGCCCGGCATGAGTCCGGCCGAGATCTGGTGCAACGAATCGCAGGAGCGCTACGTGCTCGCGATCACGCCGAAAAGTCTCACGCAATTCAAGGCGTTTTGCGAACGTGAACGGTGTCCGTTTGCGGTCGTTGGTGTCGCGGATGGCTCGGGCAATTTGACGGTGGCTGACGCGAAATTCAGCAACAAGCCGGTCGATATGCCACTTGATGTATTGCTCGGCAAGCCTCCGAAGATGGAGCGCACGGTCAATCGTAAAGCTGCGCCGGTTTCTGCGTTCGACACGACAAAGATCAAGTTGCGCGATGCCGCGTATCGCGTACTGCAACACCCCACGGTTGCCGACAAAACATTTCTGATCACTATCGGCGATCGCTTCGTCGGTGGCCTCACGGCGCGTGAGCAAATGGTCGGCCCGTGGCAGGTACCGGTGGCTGATTGCGCCGTGACATTGCGTGATTTTGTGGGTCCTGCGGGCGAGGCGATGGCGATGGGTGAACGCACGCCGCTAGCAGTGCTCAACGCGCCTGCGTCGGCACGCATGGCGGTTGCTGAGGCAATCACCAACATCGCCGCCGCGTCGATTGCATCGATTAAGGACATCAAGCTGTCGGCGAACTGGATGGCCGCAGTCGGTACGCCTGGCGAAGACGCCGCGCTGTTTGACGCGGTGCATGCGGTCGGTATGGAGCTGTGCCCCGCGCTTGGTGTGTCGATCCCCGTCGGCAAAGATTCGATGAGCATGCGCACATCGTGGACGGAGCATGGTGGCGGGCATCATGGTGAGCACCATGACGCACATCACTCAACGCAGAAATCGGTTCATTCGCCGGTGTCGTTGATCGTTACTGCCTTTGCGAATGTGACGGATGTCAAGAAGACGCTGACGCCGTTCTTGCGGACTGAAGGCGACACCGTTCTGCTGCTCGTCGACATCGCTCGCGGAAGGCAACGGCTCGGTGGTTCGATCCTCGCGCAAGTGCATTCGGCGATGGGCACCGAAGTGCCTGATTGCGACTCCGCTGATGATCTGAAAGCGTTTTTTGCGGGCGTGCAATCGCTCAATGCGGACGGCCTCTTGCTCGCATATCATGACCGATCGGACGGTGGATTGTTCGCGGCGCTGGTGGAGATGACGATTGCGTCGCGCTCGGGGTTATCGGTGTTGATCGATGCGTTGGGCACCGACGCTCTCGCGGCGTTATTCAACGAAGAGCTCGGCGCGGTCGTTCAAGTCCGCAGCGCTGATCTTGCCAAAGTGCAAGCCGCGTTCAACGGCCTGCCCGTTCATCAGATTGCAACGGTTCGCACCGACGGTAAATTCACCATCGAGCACGCCGGAAAAACGATCCTCGAAGAAGCCCGCCAAGCGCTGCATACGGCGTGGAGTGCGACGAGCATCGAAATCCAGCGCCTGCGCGATAACCCCGACTGCGTTGACTCCGAATTCGACCGCGTGTTCGACGACGATGATGCGGGCCTCGTGCCGCGTGTGCTGTTCGATCCGAAAGAAAACGTCGCCGCGCCGTTCATTGCTACAGGCGCACGCCCGAAAGTAGCAATTCTGCGGGAGCAGGGCGTCAATTCGCACATCGAAACCGGCCACGTGTTCACGATGGCGGGCTTCGACGCTTACGACGTTCACATGACCGATTTGCAATCGGGCCGTCACACGCTGGATGAATTCAAAGGCTTCGTCGCCTGCGGCGGTTTCAGCTACGGCGACGTGCTCGGCGCGGGCGCTGGCTGGGCGAAGTCCATTCTGTTAAACGCGGAATTGCGCACCCAGTTTCAGGAATTTTTCGGCGAGGACGACACCTTCGCACTTGGCATCTGCAACGGCTGCCAGATGCTCGCGCAGATGGCCCCAATCATTCCCGGTGCGGCCCACTGGCCAAAATTTATTCGCAACGGCAGCGAGCAGTTCGAATGTCGCACGGCTCTGGTTGAAGTGATGGAAACACCGTCGATTTTCTTCAAAGGGATGGAGAAAACGCGCCTGCCGATCGTGGTCGCACACGGCGAAGGCTTCGCTCAATTCAAGAACGATGAGCAATACGAAGCGGCGCAACCGCTCGTCACCATGCGCTTCGTCGATAGCAACGGCACTGCCACTGAAAACTATCCGCTAAACCCGAACGGCTCACCGGGCGGTATTACCGGCCTGACCACAGCGGACGGGCGCTTCAACATCCTCATGCCGCACCCCGAGCGCACCCATCGCGTCGAGAATTTTTCATGGCATCCCGACGGCTGGACGCGCTCGCCGTGGCTGCGGATGTTTGAGAACGCGCGAGTGTGGTTGGGCTAGCAGCTTTTTCGTGAAATGACGTTCTTATAAGGGCTAGCGCTAGTTTTTATCGTTAGTCGATAAATGACTTTTTGAGCTGCTAGCCCCTGCGCAGTGGCGCATAAACAAAAAAGCTAAAGGGCGTTTTTAAGTCTGCAACGACTGTTTTTCTGCAACTCCAAGGCCTTTCGGCGTAGGCTTCAATCGGCGGGTTGCTACGGCGTCACGACGCATTTCGAATCAAAATAGGCTTTGATTTCCACGGCGGTTTTCATGCCGCCGCCGACTTTTGCGTTTTGCGCCGCAGTGACCAACGCCGATCCAGTTCGCGTTTTGGTGTAGCGCCAGAACATCAACCCGTCGGTGACGGACAGCATTTTGCCGTCGCCGTCCACGTCTAGCGTGGCGCCCAGCCCGCTCAAATAGTCAGAAATCGCCTGTGGCGATTTCCGCGCGGCGGAGGGATCAAACGATAGGTTGGCCGTTAGCGCCGTGCCGCGCGAGCCACCGAGATAGCGCATCATGAGTACCGCGTCTGTGCTGGCGTTGCATGCGCCGTCGCCGTCAATGTCGAACGGTAGCGGTGCGGCGGCAACTGCGATGGTTTTCCAGTGTGCGAGCAAATCTCGCAGCGCCTGCGGCTTGTTTTGTGGCACGCCATTGGTGCCCGCTTGATTCTTCGTGTTCTGCCCGTGGCAGCCTGCACAGGTGCGGATTTCGCCCGCCTGCAACGTGACCCAGACTCGCTCGCGCACGACGGGTTCACCCGTTGGATCAGTGGTTTGCCAGGTCAGTGCACGGTTTGCCGGAACAAACGCCGCGCTTGATCCGTCGAGTGCGATTTTTACGCTTCCGAGCGGCGCGTTGGGCGCAGTGTTGGTTGGATTATTTCCTTGCGCGATGGGCTGGGCAATCGAGCGCCGACCGCTACGGCCCTGAGAGGCCCGAATCTGATTGGCCTGAAAAATCTGGTAGTGAGCAAGGTCGTACACCTTGCCATTGCCGTTTGTGGTGATCGCGCCACCTACGCCGGGGACACGCAGGTTATATGGCTGCTGCGTGTCGGCGCGGTCACGCTCGGTTTGATCGCGAGTGACGATCAGCGCAAGATCGTTGGCCTTTAGCCATGTGCGCAGCGCTACTTCATCCACCGATTCCTCGACCAGCACTAGCTTTTCGATGGGATCAAGAGGTTCGATGCGCGGAATCGGCCGGGCGCGCGCCACGATCTCAACCGGCTCCAGCTCCCACAGCACACCGCTGTAGCTCATGAGCGTGTCGGGCAACCACCATGTCACGCTTTTGCTGATGCCAGTGGTTAACGGCGCACCCGCGACCATCATATTGTTGGCGGCTGGCAGCATTTCCGTGAGGCGGAAATCAATGCCGTTGCCGACGGTCAAGAACGATGAATGAACGGCGACCAACCCACCCGATGCAAGCGGCAAGGGATCACGCAAACGACCACCAGGCACCGACAGGTTAACTTCAGGTTGCGTGACGTCGACAAACGCCATTTGCTCCGCGTTCAGGGTGGCTGCGCCGTTAAAGCGAAGGATGCCGCCGCTGTTCATGCTGCCGAATTCGCGTCCGTAGATCGCGTAATAAGTGCCCGCATTAACCGGGTCTTCCTTGATCTGAAATACCCCGCCATCGCCGCGAATGTAGCGCTTGTTGGCGCTGAACGAATTGTCCGGTGCGTAGGTCAGCGCCGGGTCATTTGAGAAGCTTTCCCCCAAATAGGAAAACGAAAGTTCATGGCGACCGATGTGGTTCATGGTCAATTCGGCAGTGCCGTCCTGATTCATCTCCCACGGCTGAAACAGATTAAATGTGAATCCGAGCACTGGACCGTAAGCCGCCGAAGTTTGCCCCAAACGCGACTCTGGGAACACCTCCGCATCGGACCCGGCCACAGCGCCTGCGGTCTCGTTGACGTACGTAATTGGAATAAATCCGTTGCCCGGCGAGCCGTCGAATTGCTGATCTCGCTGAAGATGATCCCAGCGCGTGAAGATGACGCGACCAAAGCTGTCAATGGTGGGTGAAAACAGACCGCTCGGCGTGTGGTTAAGCATGCGCAGCGCTTGCGTCGTCGCATCGAGTCGCCACAGTCCCGTGATCGTGTTTGTGCTTTCGTATTCGTCCAGTTGCGGGTACAAATGCGCCGCACCGTCGCGAGGGCGATCCGAGGTGAACAAGATGTTGTCGTGGGTATCGTAGAGCGGCGTGACGTTGTTGTACGCGGGCTGCCCTAAAACTTTAGTGATGACGACGGGATCGTTTTTCCCCAGACCGGTGACTTCATAGAGCTGCCACATCGTGGTTACCTGCTGGTAGCGAATGACCGGAGCGCCGACTACCATGCTGAACAGGGCCTTGGTCCCGCTCCAGTGCACCGACGGGTCGCGCACTGCAATCGCATTGGCTCCCTGTTGACCAGTTTGTCCGAATCCGGCGAGCGAAGTGAGATTTTTGAGCGCGCCATCGGGGTAGCGAATCATCAAATCGCCGCCGCGCGGAGCGCTCTCAATTTCGGGGCGGTGATTGGCAAAAATGGATGTGCGGCTTGCGAAAATCTCGCCTGCGGTGGGCACTTGCGTCACGAACAAAATCGGATTGGCGACGGCTGCCTCGGTCGCTGTTGATTTCGCGCTCTTAGGCCGTTTAGTTTCGAGCGGTTGCTTGGGTAGACAGGCAATGCCGCTGACCGCCCTGCGCGCGGGGCTCACCGCCATGCAATTTTCTTGTGTGATGGGCGTTACCACGATGGCTTCGGGCGCGGTTGACCTTGCGGCACATTCACGGGCCAAAAGTAGCGAGAGCGAACTGGCGAGAACCGCCCAAAATTTAGTTGAGGCGGCGGCGGGTGTCATGAAGGCGCTTTCCTGTCGGTTGGGGCAACTTGATCGTTCTGTCAGCAACACAGTTTTGATCGCATTAGCGCCCGCGTCTTGCGGGCACCACCCTTCAGACGGAATCTATGCCAATATCATGCCAAACGCTACAAACTCTATGAACGCTACGAAATTCGCGGTTCCACCGTCACTGGCCGAAACGCCAGCCATAGCGCCGCAAACATCGCGAGGGCAATGAACGGAATCGCGGTGTAATTCACGGTCTCCCAGCCTTTGGCGTTCACCAGCACGCCCGCGCTTGACGACGACACCGCCATCGTGGCAAAAATCAGCATGTCATTAAAGCCCTGAACCCGCGACTTTTCATGCGCTTCGTAGGTTTCGGTGAGCAATGCCGTGCCGCCGATGAACATGAAGTTCCAGCCGATGCCAAGCGTGACGAGCGCAAACCAGAAATGCGAAACCTGGGTGCCTGAGAGCGCGATGCCGATGGCCACGAAATTGAGTAAGGTCCCAGTGATGATGACTTTCATCACACCGAATCGCTTGATCAGATCACCCGTGAAAAAGCTCGGCAGGAACATGCCGACGACGTGCCATTCCAGCACGAACACGCCTTCCTTAAACGGATGCCCGCAAAAGCTCATCGCGAGCGGCGTGGCGACCATCAATAGATTCATCACGCCGTAGCCCAGCGCGGCAGACATCACCGCGACGATGAACTTCGGTTGCCGTGCGATTTCGCGCAAAGGGCGCGCGGGTTTATCGTGCGTTTCTGTGGCGAGCGGCGGAAGCTTCAGGCGCGACTGAACGCTCATCGCCACCAGCGCAAATGCGACCAGCGACAGATAGGTTCCGGCGTAGGTCACCGGCAGCCAATCCTTGGTGAGCTTCGAGCTTTCAGGCCCAATCAATCCGCCGACGATACCGCCTGCAAGCACCAGCGAGATCGCCCGTGCCTTGTCGCTGCCGACTACCGCGTCCGCCGCTGCGAAGCGATAGAAACCGCCCGTCGCGTTGTAACACCCGATGAAGAAAGTGCCCAGGCACAACCCGCCAAAGCTCTTCATCATGACGGCCGCGCCGCAAATCAACGCTCCGACAATCGCGAGCACGCTGCCAGTCATGAACCCGCGCCGGCGACCACGACGACGCATGAAGGCAGAGGCGGGCATGGCCGTCACCGCCGAGCCGATCACATAGGTCATCGCGGGAAGCGTTGCGAACATTTTGTTCTCGGCCAGCATGAAACCGGTGAGCGCGTTTACCGCCATCAGGATGACGGTGTTGGTGAGCAGTAGGCCCTGACAGAGGGCGAGAAGGGTGACGGTACGTCGATGATCAGGCGTGAAACTCATTTACGGCTCGATCTCAAACACCTGCTTCAAATAAGTCAGATAAGACGCATCGTCGCACATCGTCTTCGCGGGTGTGTCGGAAAGTTTCGCAACGGGTTGCCCGTTACAGCGAACCATTTTTAGAACGATTTGCAGGGGTGTGTAGCCAAGATCATTGGTCAAATTGGTGCCGATACCGAACGCGGTTTTCGCGCGGCCCTGAAAGTGTTTTGCGATCTCGATGGCGCGTGGAAACGAGAGCCCATCGCTGAACACCAGCGACTTGGTCTTCGGGTCAACGCGATTGGCGAGGTAGTGATTGATGATCGCTTCGCCCCAGGCAATCGGCTCGCCGCTGTCGTGCCGCGCACCGTCAAACAGTTTGCAGAAATACATGTCGAAATCGCGCATGAACGCTTTGAGTCCTGCCACGTCGGAGAGCGCGATGCCCAGGTCGCCACGATACTCATCAGCCCACTTCTGAAACGCCCAGCGCTGCGAATCACGCAGTCGCGGGCCCAGCGCTTGTGCGGCTTGCAGCCATTCATGTGCCATCGTACCGACGGCAAGCAGGCCCAGTTCTTTGGCGAAAAATGCGTTGCTGGTGCCGACAAAGGTGTGCGGCTCGCGTGTCTTGACAGTGGCCAGAACCTCGCGCTGCCAGTCATGTGAAAAACGACGTCGAGTGCCGTAATCGGCGAATGAAAATCCCAGATCAACCGGTAACGCATGCAAGAGATCAAGCTTCGCATTGAGCCGCTTGCGGCCCTCCGCGTAATCGGGTTGCGGCTGCGTGCGCCGGAAATACACCTCGTTGACGATGGCGAGCACCGGCACCTCAAACAGGATCGTGTGCAGCCACGGCCCCGTGATCAGAATCTCCAGATCATCTCCGACCGGGCGAATGGTGATGTGCGAGCGGTTGAAATGAAACAGCGCCAGAAAATCTACAAAGTCGCTTTTTACGTAACGAAGGTTGCGCAGGTAATCCAGCTCATCGTTGCTAAATCGCAATTGGCATAGCGCGTCGACTTCACCATTGACCTCGTCCGCGAATGGCGACAAGACGACCCCCGCGTTCCGGCACTTGAAGCGGTATTCCACCTGCGCGCCGGGAAACTGATGCAACACGGCCTGCATCATGGTGAATTTGTACAGGTCGGTGTCGAGGAGGGAGGTGATGGTCACTGGGTGCCAAAAAAACGATCAGTCTGCGGAGTGCAGACGACAGTTTAGCTGGGGTTGCATGCCTCTTGTCGGGAGACGGCGACGGCTGGCGCGTGATGCTGAGGCAAAAACTACAATGTCATATCAACGCTGGATTCGAGATTGATCCTACTTCCGTAAGAACACCGTATTTCAAGTTTGCTTTGTGAATAAAAATCGACCCTATCGAATTTCTTTGCTTCGCGGCGTCACGTCCCTCGCAGCCATCTGGCTGGCATCGATCCTGACTGTCAGTTTCGCTGCGCTTCGCATGCCGGAGTTGACAGTCGGCGAGTCGGTGATTGATCTTGATGCTGCGAAGCTATTCGCCGTAGACCAGCGCCGGGCGACATTCGAGCTAAACATGGGGGCAGATCGCCCGTTGACGCTGAGTCACGAACGCGTGTTGCCGGGAAGTGACGGCGCGCGAACGTGGGTCGGGCAGGCTAGAGAGCTCTCGGGTGATTTCAGCGAAGGCACAGCCTACATTACCGAGCTGCAAGGCCATATTTACGGAACGATCAGCACGGGGGCGACCACCTACGAAGTCATCGGTCGCCCCGGCGAAGCCGTCATCGTGCGCGATCTTGCGGCCCGAGGCGTGCAAATCGAAATCAACCTGCGCGATGACGCAGTGATCCCGCCGGTGCTTGGGCCACGTGTTGCAGAGCTGCCGCTCGGTCTGGATACTCAGAAAGCGCTGCCGACGCCGCAGGTGACCATCGATTTGATGCTTGTCTACACCACCGCTTTCACGGCACGGCACGGGGCCGGTTCGGGTGTCACGACGCGCCTCAATAATCTCGTCGCTCAGGCCAATGATGCGTATTTGCGCAGCGATGTGGCGATTACGCTGCGGCTGGTTCGAACTGAGGAAACCACCTATACCAACGCCAACAGCAACTCGGTAGCACTTGACGAAATTTCGAATGCCACTGGCGTTTTCGCCTCCATTCCCGGTACGCGTAACACCTTTGCCGCGGATCTGGTCGCGCTCGTGCGTCCGTACGATAAGACAGCGCATAGCAGCAGTTGTGGCATCGCCTGGGTTGGCGGGTATCAACAGACTGCTTTGCTAAGCCAATATGGCTTTTCAGTTATCGGCGAAGGCAACGACCTCGGTGGAAGTAATTCTTTGTGCCTCGATAAAGCGTTTCAGCATGAACTGGGACACAACATGGGGCTCATGCATGACCGCGCGACCGTGATTGCGGGCAATGGCGGCAATATCTCGTACGGCGCAACCAGTTACGCGTTTGGTTACATCATTCCCGGCACCAACCCCAGTGTCGGTGACATCATGTCGTATTCGTCCCGCTCAGTGAATTGTTTCTCCAGTCCTAACGTTTTTCGTCAGGGGCCCGTTTCCGGTCTCTCCGGCGGCAACTGCAACGTGACCCCCACGACCGGTGATGTGCTCGGGGTGGTGGCGGCAACGACGGCATCGAGCGCGGACGCTGCGGCAGCACTCAATTTCACGCGGCAGTCCGTCGCTGCGTTTCGCACCGCGGCGACGATCACTATCTCCGGAACGGTCATGAACGGTGCGAGCCCGCTCTCGGGTGTTCAGTTTTGCGCGCGTCCCTCGGCGGGTGTTGTTTGTCCCACCCCGACTAATGGCTCCGGTGCTTTCAGCTGCACCGTACCTAACGGCTGGAGCGGCACGCTGCATGCTGCTGGGCCCTCCGGGCTACGCATCAAGCCACTGGTATTTACCACTGTTGGCGCGAGCCTGAGCGCCCAGAATCCTGTGGTACAGGCGATTGGCAGTTGCAACCTCGACGTCGATAACAACGGCCTGATCGAACCCGCGACCGACGGCGTTGCGATTATTCGTCGCATGCTGGGTTTCAACGCTGCGGCGTTTGGCGGGCTCGCAGGTACCTGCGCCGCCAACACGACCAGCGCCGCAATTTTCAATGCAACCAACAGCAATTACAACGTCACGGGCGGTGCCGCGACAAGCGTTGCGACCGATGGAATGGTAATTTTGCGAGCGATGAATGGAAAAACCAATGCCGACGTCACGAACGGGCTCGGTCTTGCAAACGAATCAGGCGCAACCAACACCGGTTGGCTGGCCATTCAAAGCTGGCTAAACGCAACCTGCGGCGGCAGTTTTTAGATCGCGCATTTTTGTGAAACTTATGTTGAAAACTTTCCGCGCGCTTGCGAATGCACTGGCATTGTCCCTAGCCGTACCGCTGGCCGCCGCGCCGCTTGTTGATGTTGCAAAACTCGGCGTCAGCGCTGACGCGGTGTCGTCGCTGATCATCCGGTTTGAACCAGCAAAGATTTCGGGATTATCTTCGGTCGCGGCACGCGAAGATCACGTTGCGGTGGCTAATGCTGCGGCATCTCGGTTCCGCGTGTCCTTGAGCTATTCACGAACGCTCGCGAGCGGTGCAGAGCTTTTAAGGCTTGATCGTCCGATGTCGATCTCCGACGCTACAGCGATAGCGACAGCCATTGCGCGGACACCGGGCGTTCGGTACGCGGTTCCGAATCGAATTATCCGCACGCAACTGATTCCGACTGACCCGATGTTTGTCGATGTTGGGCAGTGGGGGTTCAAATATGCTCCTGGCTCAATCGAAGGTGCAAATTTCACGGCAGCCTGGGACATTACGACAGGTGCTGCCAGCCAAACCATAGGTATCGTTGACAGCGGAGTGGCTCGTGGGCAGGAGGATTTGGCGACGCAACTGCGAATCGACCCCGCATTCCCGTTCGGTGGCTATGACTTTGTAACCGAGCCGATGATTTCGGGGGACGGCGATGGTCGCGATTCGGACCCCACGGACACCGCTGCTATTTGCGGTCACGGCACCCACGTTTCGGGGACGATTGCTGCGGCAACGTCGTTTACCGGCGGCGGTGTCGGTGGAGCCGGTGGAGCTTCGTCTTCAAAAATACTCATGGCAAGAGGCCTCGGCCCATTGGTGGGATCGGATGCCGACGCGATTGATGCAATGCTCTGGTTAGGCGGTGAGACCGTCGCAGGCGTGGCGGTCAATCCGAATCCGGTGCGCATGATTAATATGAGCTTTGGCGGTTCTGGCGCGTGTGGCGGGGCTTATCAGGACGCATTTAATACTTTGCGCGCCAGGGGCATTCTGCCAATCGTGGCAGCAGGTAATTCCAACGGTGACGTGTCGTCATCCGCGCCGGCGAACTGTCGCGGTGCCTTTGCGGTTGCCGCATCTGACATCACTGGCGCGCGCGCATCTTTCAGCAATTACGGAATGGGCATTGCGCTAACCGCACCCGGTGTCAGCATCCTTTCTACCCGCGGCCCGACTGACGGCACGTGCCTGCTAAGCGGCACCTCAATGGCCGCACCGCATGTCACTGCAGCTACGGCGCTGTTGCAGGCGGCGGCTCCTGCGCTGACCGTCAACCAGACACATCTGGCGTTACGCGCAGGCGCGCGTGCGTTCCCCGATGGCAGCACTTGCACAACGGCGATTTGCGGTGCCGGATTGCTGGACGTGCCGAATTCGCTTAATGCGGTTATCGGGTCAGTTGCCCGGATTGGCTGGAACGAGCAATCGGCTGCACTGCGCGAAAACGACGGCGTGGTGAGCTTCACCGTGAGCCGCGTAGGCGGTGTCGCGCAGCCCGTGAACGTTGACGTTTTTGCGGGTAGCGGCACGGCAATGTTAGGCGTTGATTTTTCCTCGCCGTCACCCGCCACACTGACTTGGGCGGCTGATGACGCGACCGACAGGACAGTCAACGTGCCCATCATCTATCGCCCTGGCGAGCAGGGCAGCCGCTCGTTCTTGCTGGGCTTGAGTAACCCTTCCGCGTCGGCGATTGTCGTTGCGCCGAATGCCGTGAGCGTACGCATCACCGAGGTTGATTGCGCGACGGTCACGCCGATTCTGATGGGCGAAACGAAGACCGGTTCGCTCGACGCGGCGCGCCCGGAAGACTACTGTCACGGCGGGGTGCGCGGGCCGGAATTCAATACCGTTCGCTACAGCTTCACTGCGACGGCGGGCGACGTCGTCTCGATTGACCTGAAGAGCATGACGCCGCTGCCCCAGATTCTCGATCCCTACGTCTATTTGCTCGGCCCGAACCGCGAAGTGTTGTTTGAAAACGATGACATCGTCTCCGGAAAAATTCGCGATTCGCGCATCGAACAATTTCGCCTCACCACCACCGGCACCCACTACATCGACGTGACCACCTGGGGCAGCAGCGCCGACGCAACAGGCAGCTACAGCGTGAATCTGTACGGATGTGGAACCTACGTGGCTGGCGCGACTTGCAATGTAGATGCGGATGGCGATGGCATCGCTGATCGAACGGATGCACAACTGGTGTTGCGGCGGCTGCTGGGGTTCGATGGAGCAGCTTTGACTGCAAACACTTCGTTTCGCGCCTGCGCCACGCGGATCACCGGAACCCCTGTCGCCAACTTCGTCGACGCCCAGCGCGTTCTGGTCAGCGGCGCGATCCCGTTTGACATTGATGGCGACGGGAAGGTACTGGCGGCGACCGACGGCCTGATGTTGCTTCGTGTAGCACTCGGTTTGACCGGTGACGCGGTGGTGGCGGGAGCAACCGCCCCGGGCGCGTCGAGAACGGGCTGGGATGACGTTCGGGGTTATCTCAACAACTCGTGCGGAATGGCGTTGCCGTAGGCTTTCGGTATCACTTTCAGGTTGGCAAAACGATACGACTTTTACTCTAAACGACCGCCGCACAGGGGCCGGCATCGCAAAACGCTTATAATCGACTTAAACCAAAAATCCGCGTCAGCCCCAATGCAGTCGTACTTTCATACGAAAGCTGATGACGTGCGAGGTGCTCTACGCCGATGACTCGGTCGCCTGTTTTGCCTTCGCCGCCCGCCGCGTTCGCCCTTGCCAGCGATAGCCTTGCTCGTTGGCGCGACGATGCCGCGCCAGTTTCGGGTCAGCGATCAGCGGGCGATACTGCTCGATGCGGTCGCCGTCTTTGAGCGGCGTATCGAGCGGCACCGATTTGCCCCAAATGCCAACATCGGCCAGAGACGAGTCATTGATGCCCAGAGCAATCAGCGCGTCGCCCAATGTCGCACCCTGAGCCAGCTCAATCGCCCGCTCGTCCACACGATCTGCCCACGCAGACACCAGCGTCACCCGCATCACGGATACAACTGCTCGGCGCGCAGCACAAATGCGTCCACAAACGTCGCCGCGATGCGGTCAAACACCGGCGCGATAACCGCCCCGATGATGCCTTCAAAGTCGTAATTCAGCTCGAACTCCACCTTGCAACCGGCGTCACCCAGCTGCGTAAATCGCCATTGCCCCGAGAGCTTGGAAAACGGGCCGCTCACCAGCGCAAGATCAATCCGCTCATTGGCCGCCAGCGTGTTCCGCGTGGTAAATGTCTGACGCACCTTGAGATAGGCGATATCGACCGCGGCGTGCATCTGCGTGTCCGACTGCTCAAGGATGCGCGCGCCGCCGCACCAGGGCAAAAACTGCGGGTATGACGGCACATCGTTCACCAGCGCATACATGGTGATCGCAGAATGCGGCACGAGGATAGTCCGCACGACACGCTTCACGCCGGTTTCCTCAAACTCATCTGCACAGGTATCGGCATCCGCATCCCTACAATCATCACCATGAGCATCGTTGATAATAAAAAAGCATTCTTTGATTATTTCATTGAAGATCGCTTTGAGGCCGGACTTGAGCTGCAAGGCTGGGAAGTCAAGGCCATTCGCGCCGGTCGCGCCGGGATCAAAGAGGCGTACGT
>Ga0335397_10001811_pt1 | contig 29198 bp, 26 predicted proteins | sample MAT04_FD_205740 | JGI IMG/M metagenome (GOLD analysis project Ga0335397, IMG submission 205740) | Freshwater microbial communities from Lake Fryxell liftoff mats and glacier meltwater in Antarctica - MAT-04 (spades assembly) (version 2) ... | reverse complement strand
TGCGTGCGCGCAGGATCCCGGCCGCAAGCAGCACGGCGAAGACCGCCAGTATCAACGCTGCGGCCAATCGACCACGCCCGTAGAGGAACAGCCGGCCGAACAGCGTGTCGTGCCGGTTCATATGATTAAAGGTTCAGCTCGAGGCCATCCCAGGCAGACAAGACCTCCAGCACATGGCCGTCGCGGGTGATTTGCTCGAAGCGCCGGGTCTCCTCCAGCACCTTGGCGATCTGCGAGTCGCTGTAGGCAGGTTCATGGTGAAACATCAGCAGGCGCCGCACATGCGCGGCCTGGCACAACTCGACGCCGACGATATTGCTCGAATGCCCCCAGTCGGCCTTGACCGAAATCGCATCGGCCAAAGAGTACATGGCGTCGAACACGACCACGTCGGCATCGCGAAACAATCGGATGAAACCGGCGCGTTCTTCTTCATCTTCGAGCCGGTGCTCGGAGTCGGTCGAATACACCAGGCTCTTGCCGCCACGCTCGAAACGCCAGCCATACGATTCGCCGGCGTGGCGCTGCGCGTGCGCGATGACCCGCGTGCCGTCGACCTCGAATGGCTGCCCCGGCGTCACGGTATCGAATGTGAAGTCAGCCGAAAAATGATCGAAACGTACCGGGAAAGATGGCTCGGCCTGCTGCCGGCGCAGCGCAAATTCGGCATGCGGATGGCAGCTGTGAACGATGATGCGGTTGCCCGGAATGTAGACCGGCGTAAAAAACGGCAGACCCATGATGTGGTCCCAATGCAAGTGGGACAGGAACACATGGTAGGTCTGCGGCTTGTCTGCGCCGTACTTCTCAATCATGTGCGCACCCAGCGGCCGCACGCCGGTGCCCAGGTCCAGAATGATATGTTCGTCGCCATCCGTCTCGATCTGCAGACAACTCGAGTGGCCGCCGAACGTGCCGGCGACGTCGAAGCCCAGTCCGTCGACATACGCTGCCATGGCACCGGGCACGGCCAGATCACGACCCTGTGCGCCTTCGAGCGCACGCACAATCTTGGCCCGGACATCGGGCGCCGTCAGTGAAACCGGAATCGAACCGCGTGTGCCCCAGCAGTGCAGTTTCATGGCGCCAGTCCCGCTGCCGCCGAAGTGACGTCCGGATACACCGACAACACCAGATTGAAGTGGCTTACCTGGAACACCTCGGTGACGATTGGCGTGAGGGCCGCGATTGCGATCCGGCCGTGCTGCGCCTTGACCTGCTTGGCAGCGAGCAGCAACACGCGCAGACCGACGCTGCTGATATAGACGACATCCGAGAAATCGAGCACCAGCGGCGTACCGGCCGCAGTGCAGGCCACGAGATGTGGCGCAAGTACCGCTTCAAAATCCTTGGCATGCGAATGGTCGAGCCGACCTTGCACGCGAAGCACCCGTGTGGTACCCAGATTGCCCGAAGAAACTTCCATGCAGACCTCGCCTTGCCCTAGTCCGAAAAGAGTATAGCCACCGACGCCGAAAGCCGGAATCTGCCGTGGTGGCTGGCCGCGCTTCGCATGGCGCTTATAGTTATCGCCTTTCCAGCTGAAACACATATCCATCATGAAAACCAAAGCTGCCGTGGCCTGGAAGGCCGGTGCACCACTGACCATCGAGACCGTCGACCTGCAGGGGCCGAAATTCGGCGAAGTACTGGTCGAGATCAAGGCCACCGGCATCTGCCACACCGACTACTACACCTTGTCAGGCGCCGACCCGGAGGGCCTGTTTCCTGCGATCCTCGGGCATGAAGGCGCTGGCATCGTGGTGGATGTCGGTCCGGGTGTCACCGGCCTGAACAAGGGCGACCATGTGATTCCGCTGTACACGCCGGAATGCCGCCATTGCAAGTTCTGTCTGTCGCGCAAGACCAATCTGTGCCAGTTGATCCGCGGCACGCAGGGCAAAGGCCTCATGCCTGACGCCAGCAGCCGCTTCAGCCTGGACGGCAAAGCCATCCTGCACTACATGGGTACCTCGACCTTCAGCAACTACACCGTGGTGCCGGAGATCGCGCTGGCCAAGATTCGCGAAGATGCTCCGTTCGACAAGGTCTGCTACATCGGCTGCGGCGTCACCACCGGAATTGGCGCAGTGTTGTTCACCGCCAAGGTCGAGGCCGGCGCGAACGTTGTCGTATTCGGTCTGGGTGGTATCGGCCTGAACGTGATCCAGGGCGCAAAAATGGTGGGCGCGGACAAGATCATCGGTGTGGACATCAATCCGGCGCGCGAGGCCATGGCACGCAAGTTCGGCATGACCCATTTCATCAACCCGAAAGAGCTCGAGGCTGCCGGCGAGAGCGTAGTGGAGCGTATCGTGCAGCTCACCGATGGCGGTGCCGACTACAGCTTCGAATGCATTGGCAATACCAGGATCATGCGCCAGGCGCTCGAGTGCACGCACAAGGGCTGGGGCCGCAGCATCATCATCGGTGTTGCCGAAGCCGGCGCCGAAATCAGCACCCGGCCGTTTCAACTGGTCACCGGGCGCAAATGGGAAGGCTCGGCGTTCGGAGGCGCGCGTGGGCGCACCGACGTGCCACGCATCGTGGACTGGTACATGGACGGCAAGATCAACATCGATGACCTGATCACCCACACGATGCCGCTGGAGGACATCAACAAGGGCTTCGATCTGATGAAGAGAGGCGAGTCGATCCGCGGCGTGGTGCTGTTCTGACGTCCGGCTCCAAGGCCGAAACTGCACCAAAACCGGGCCTGAGGGTCAGCCGCAGGCCAACTCAGCAAGATGCCGGCATCGGCACGCATTCGGCGTTTACTGGGGCCCGGGGCCTCGTCCGGCAATATGACGGAATGTGATGCGGCCCTTGGTCAAGTCGTAAGGCGACAACTCGATCGACACCTTGTCGCCCGCAATGATGCGAATATGGTGCTTGCGCATCTTGCCGCCGGTATAAGCCACCAGCTGGTGGCCGTTGTCCAGCGTCACGCGAAAACGGGAATCGGGCAGGACCTCGGTCACCAGACCGCTCATTTCAATCAGTTCTTCTTTGGCCATGGCCAATACTCCCGTGAATTTCCAACAAACTGGATATGCGGCGACCGTCAGGAAATACGGGTCGGCGCGACCGTATCGCACCCATCACCCGCCGTGCAGCGCTGCGTGCGGACGAGACACCCATCGGTGCCACACCCCACGTCGCCCTGACACCGGTCGTCACATTGCACGGATAGTCAGACGCTCCGTGCCCGGCCGCAAGCATCTGGTACCTGGAGCCGTCAAAGCCTTCAAGTATATAGCGCCAGGTCCGGGCCACCGTCAAAGGAAGCCTGCGGGCACTTTGCCGCGGTCAACGCGCCGCAGTCGCGGCGTTGGCACGGTCCACTTCGTTTTGCCCTTGTGCGCCACCGGATTGCGGAACCAACTCGCCCGCGCGCGCGCACACAGCGTCGAGTTGCAAGGCGAGCTGCTCGGCAGCATCTTCACCGGTGCCAATCCAGACGCCGCGTGTCAGCGTAATGTGGGCGGCTTCGAAGGTTCCGGCGCCGGCACACAAGATGGTCCGGTTGGGCGCATCCTGCGACGCCAGTACCAGCATCGCAGGCGTCACCGCTTTGGGATCCAATGCCTGAAACATGGCCTCGGGCATGAGCCCCTGCGTCATGCGGGTGGCGGCCGTTGGCGCCAGACAATTGACTCGAATGTCGTACTTGGAGCCTTCCAGCGACAGCGTCTGCATCAGTCCCACCAGCGCCATCTTTGCCGCCCCATAGTTGGACTGGCCGAAATTGCCATACAGACCGGACGACGAGGTGGTCATGACCACACGTCCGTACTTCTGCGCCACCATTGCAGGCCATACCGCCTTGGTGCAAAACACCGCACCCATCAGATGAACATCGAGTACCTGACGAAAATCGTCCAGTTCCATCTTCGCAAATGTCTTGTCGCGCAGGATGCCGGCGTTGTTCACGAGAATGTCGACCCGACCCCAGGTGTCCATCGCCTGAGCGACCAAGGCCTGCACCGCATCAAAATCGGTCACCGAGGCCATGTTGGCGATCGCCTCGCCACCGGCCGCCCGAATCTGTTCCACCACGGCCTGGGCCGCACCCGACGACCCACCTGTGCCGTCGCGCGCACCGCCCAGATCGTTGACCACCACCCTGGCGCCACGGGCGGCCAACGCCAGCGCATGTTGGGCACCCAAGCCCCCGCCCGCGCCGGTCACGATCGCCACCTTGCCATTGAAATTCATCGCCATCTGCTGTCTCCTGCTCAACGTGTTTGTCGACCTGCCACTTCGAGCCGTCAGGCGGATTCGATGCCTTCGCAACGGGCGTGGATTAGCGGGATGGAACCGGCCATGCCACTGACACCCGACCGCGAAGAACCGCGGATGCGTCAGTCGGCGTATTCGATCGGCATACTGTAAGCCGGATCTGAGTGCCATGCCCAGTAGGTCTCGATCAACTTGCCCGTGATGGCGCCGGGCGCACCGTTGCCGATCAACTGCCCGTCGACCCGTGTCACCGGCAGCACGCCGCCACCGGAGGTCGACAGAAACACCTCGTTTGCAGCACGCAGTTCTTGCGCAGGTATTGCCCGGGTCTGCATCGGCAAGCCAAGTGACGCGGCCATCTCGATCACCGTGCGGCGCGAGATGCCTTCGAGCATTCCCTCAGCCGGTGTGGCCAGTACGCCATCCTTGATACAAAAGACGTTAAAGCCCGGCCCTTCGACGACATTGCCCTCGCCATCGACCAGCAGCACGGAGTCGGCGCCGGCATCGAGTGCGCCGAAAAGCCCCATCGTCAGGTCGTTCCAATGGTAGTTCTTGGCCTTGGGATCGACCGAGCGCGGCGAGATCCGCTGCACATCGCTGATCATGACGTGCATCCCGTTCTTGCGCTGCTGCTCATTGGCCAGCCACACATAGGGCACGGCGAAAGCATAGAACTGGTTCACTGCCTGGCGTGGATCGCGTGACCCCCAGGGTGGTCGGCCACGGGTGCAGATCATTTCCACATAAGAACCACGCAAGCCACTGAGTCGGACACATTTCGCCAATATGCGGGTGATCTGCGCCGGACTCAGGCCCGGATTGAGACGCCAGCGCTGGCAGCTGCGCATGAAGCGCTCCAGGTGGGCGTCGATGCGAAAGAACGCACCATCCCAGACCGTGACCACGTCGTACGTGGCGTCCGATCGCAAGAATCCCCAGTCGGTGACGGGGATCGCGGCCTGCGCAATCGGCACGTACTTGCCTGCCACATACGCCACTCCGTCTTGATACTGCGCTGATCCTGACATGATCACCCCTTGAAGCACTGCACATGGCTGTTGATTATGCGTGGGCGTCAACAGGCACTCACCGCCCCGCGCCTGAACGCTTCACCGGGCGGGCAAGACTGCCTGATTCAGATTCGCCAAATTCGTGAAAAGTGCCTTGGTGTTGTCATGTTCGACACCTAGACTGGCCGCGCAGGCAATGGGGGTTGCTTGTCATATGCCACGAATCCCCGGGGTTACACCAGCATGTCCAGTCACAAGAACCCGGCCCCATGGGCCCAACGCGCACAGCAACCGACTTTCGCCCAATCGGTGATGGTCGCAGGCACCCTCACGTGGTTGCTGGCCTTGCTGGGCGGCTGGCTGCTCGGCCTCGGCCAGACTGTGATGCTGGCGGCGTCGCTGGTCATCGTGTTGCTGAGTCTATCGGCCGTCAGCCTTCGAATGGCGTTTGGCCGAGATCCCGACGAAGCCCTGACGAGCCCGAAATACCATCGCACCACCGGCAACGCATCAAGCACCGCCGCTGCAAATTCAGATGTGACAGCTGTCGACGCCACCCTGGGCGCGTTGCAGGGCAAACGCTGGAGCCTGGATGTATTTGCCGCCATCGACGCCCAGCGTTTCGCAGCTGTGTGCGAGACCTGGTTCTCCTGGGCCGGCTTCGACACCCGCTACGAGTCACACCGCAACCATGACGGGGTCGATATCTGGTTGCACGCCGCGCGGCTGCCGGGCCCGGTTGCCATTGTGCGCTGCAAGCATACCCAGGACCAACCGGTAAGCCTGCGGGAGATGCAGGATTTCCAGGGTGTTGTGGCCAATTGCAAGTCGGCTCATGGAACCTTCACGACGACGTCGACCTACACGCCAGAAGCATTGCAGTTTGCCCGCGAACACGACATCGAGGCAGTGGACGGCAAGGCCTTGCTGCGCCGTATCCTGACCCGCACCCGTCAAAGTCAGCAGGCCCTGCTGGCGGTCGCCTACCACGGCCGCTGAAACCGGCAACCCACCATCCACGCCTGAGCGCACAGGCGTTACTGGCAGGCGGATCATGCGATAGGATGCGGGACGCAAGTCCTTGCCCTGTCACACCCCCTGGAGCACGCATGACCGTCAACGTCCATATCGATCTCGGCTACGAGTTCAGCGTCAGGGCCCCTGCGGCCGACGTATTTGACCTGTTATCCGATGTTCCGGCCTCGGCCAGTTTTTTCCCCAAGGTGCACCTACTGGTGGACCTTGGCAGCAATACCTATCGCTGGGAAATGGAAAAAATCGGCCTGGCGCAGGTCAACCTTCAGACGATCTACGCATCAAAGTACACATCGAACAAGGCCAAGGGAACCGTCGTCTGGACACCGGTCAAGGGCGAAGGCAATGCTCTGGTGTCTGGCAGCTGGAAGATCAGTGACAAGAAGAAGTCGACCCACCTCGTACTCAAGATCGACGGCGATCTGACGCTTCCGTTGCCGGGGCTCATGAAGATGGTGATCGCACCGGTCGTCGAAGCCGAATTCGAGAAATTGGTCGAGAAATACATCGACAACCTGACGAAACAGTTCGGCGGCGAGGCCTGACACCGGCGCGTCCGCGGTGACTGGACCTGGCAGGCCCGGCAACCATCGCGGCTACTCAAGCGCTGCCATGACTTTGCCAGTGCACAGCAACGGCGCTCAGTACATCACAGGGTGCGCTTGAGCCGGATTTCCTCGACGCGCGTTGCGCCTTTGACCACGGTACGCAAGGACGGCATGTCACGTTTGAAGCCCGCCAGCTCGTGAAAGCGCAAGGCGCGCTCCATCGCCAGCTCGATCCAGACCGATACATGGGTGCAGCCTTCCTCCACCAAGCCCTCGCGCGCAGCGTCCCACAAAGACAGCCCCACGCCCTGACCCAGGTGGCTGCCCAGCACATAAAGGGCCCAGATCTCGCCCGTTGTCGGCGGTGTACGAGGGTCACGACTACGGTCGTACCCGACAAAGCCGACAAGCTTGTCGCCGTCGCAAGCCACCAGAACAAATGGCTCGCCGAATTCAATCGCCTCACGCCAGAATGTCTGCCGCTTGCGCTGGTCTGCCGCTGACCGGCCTAGCGCCGTTTCCGTGACGCCTTCGATCTGCGCCAAGGCAGTGGCGTCAGCAGCTTCGGCGGGTCGAATGAGACAGTTGGACATGAATCTCCTTGCAATCCATCAGGATGAAAACCCTCGATTGTCGCCGCTTGTAAACCGTGTGGTTCAGCCTTACCTCGGCCCAAGACCCGTCATGAAGCTTGAGTCTGCCCAGCACTGCCCCCATAATCGACCACTTGCCGTCCCGGCCGACCGGCCGGTCGGCGTGACAGTTCATGACAATTCATCCTGAGGCACTCATGCATTTGATCAAAACCACGCTGGCAATCTCCGCCGCAATTGCCGTGATCGGCTGCGCCGGCGTACCTGCTGGTGGTCCGCAGAAGGACAAGACCTACCAATTGACGATCCTGCACACCAACGACCACCACGGCCGGTTCTGGCAAAACAGCGATGGCGAATACGGCATGGCTGCGCGTAAGACCCTGATCGACCAGATCCGCAAGGACGTTGCCGCAAAGGGTGGCCACAGCCTGTTGCTCGACGGGGGAGACGTGAACACCGGCGTGCCCGAGTCCGACCTGCAGGACGCGGTGCCGGACTTCAAGGGCATGAACATGCTCGGATACGACGCAATGGCCGTAGGCAACCATGAATTCGACAAACCCTTGAGCACCTTGCGCATGCAGCGCGAGTTGGCCAAGTTCCCTATGCTCGCCGCCAACATCTATGAGGGCGACAAACGCATGTTCGAACCCTACAAGGTGTTCGCGTTCGACGGCCTGCGTGTCGGCGTCATGGGCCTGACAACCGAGGACACCCGCAAGATGGTGAGCCCGGACAACGTCAAGAACATTCAGTTCCGCAGTGTCGTGGACGAAGCGCGCAAGGTGGTGCCGGAACTGCGCACCAAGGCCGATGTGGTGATTGCAGCGACCCATATGGGTCACTACGCCAACGGCAATCACGGAACCAATGCGGCCGGCGATGTGACGATGGCCCGCGCGGTCAAGGGCATCGACCTGGTGGTGGGCGGCCACACCCAGAACCCCGCCTGCATGAAAGCCGAAAACGTCGTCGACGCCGCATATGTGCCAGGTACCGAATGCCGCCCCGACCGCCAGAACGGCGCCTGGATCGTGCAGGCGCACGAGTGGGGCAAGTACGTTGGTCGCGCCGATTTTGAATATCGCAACGGCGAATTCAAATTGGTCAAATACGCACTGATCCCGGTTAATCTGATGAAATCCGTCAAGGCTGCAGATGGCAAGACGTCCAAGGTTCCCTATACCGTGGCCATCGCCGAAAACACCGAAATGCTGGCCATGCTCAAGCCGTATCAGGACTTCGGTCAGCAAAAGCTGCTGGTCGAAATCGGCGCCACCGACGGTCGCATTGAAGGCGATCGTGCCATCGTACGTGCCAAGCCTGCATCGATGGGCGTGCTCATAGGCCGTGCTCTGATGGAGCGTACCAAGGCCGACTTTGCGGTCGTCAATGCCGGCGGTGTGCGCGATTCGCTGGTGGCCGGCAAGTTGACCTACAAGGATGTGCTCAAGGTCCAGCCCTTTGGCAACACCACTGCCGTGGTGGATCTGACAGGCAAGGAAGTGATGGATTACCTCAATGCTGTGGTGAAGATGAGTGTTGGCTCCGGCGCGTTTCCGCAATTTGCCGGTATCAACCTGGTCATCGCAGGCGGCGCCGTCGAAAGCGCCAGCGTCAAAGGCGCCGCGCTGGACATGGGCAAGACCTATCGCATGGTGATCAACAACTTCATCGCCGCTGGCGGCGACGGCTACCCGAAACTGACTGACCACAGGACTTACGTCGACACGGGTTATGTTGACGCCGACGTGTTGCGGGCCTACATCACGGCCAACAGCCCGCTCAGATCGGCCGACTTCGATCCAGGAACCGCGGTCGTACGGCGCTGACAGGCTCCGACATCCGATTCGCGGCCGACGATTTGGTTGCGCGTCGGCCCCCCCATTGCAAACCGGCAATACAAGCCGCCACACCAAGGAAGATGACATGCCCAAAGGTCAACAGAAGAGCAACAAGGAAGGCAAGAAGCCCAAAAAGGACACGGCGCCCGCCAAGCCGGTGTCGCCCGATGCCGTCCGCCCCACTGTCACCACCGTCGTGCCTGTTCGCGGCAAACTGAAAAAGTAGGGTGTCACGAGGTGGCCTCGCATGATGTTGCACCGGACCACGCGTGCTGACGAGCGAGCGTGGTGCATTTCCGGCACTTGACGAACCGGTAGTGGGCGGCATGCACGACCCCGAGCCGGCGCATTTGCTGCGCACCATTTCCGACCTGCTCCAGCAGGATCGGCATGAAGAGTCGCCGCCTGTCATGCAGGCGGCGCCGGAATACGCATTGCCGCAGATGATCGAAGATCTGCGCAAGTACCAGGTCGAACTCGAAATCCAGAACAAGGCGTTGCGTTTCAGTCAGCGCGCCGCCGAGGGCGCATCCGAGCGTTTTCTGACACTTTTTTCCAGTGTCCCGCTGGCCCTGATGGTCGTCGACGAGCATGGCCAGGTGCTCGAAAGCAACGCGATGGCGTTGCGACTGTTCCGTCCATCAGAACAAGATCCCCCGCTGACCTATGTGTCGCCGATGGTCAGCGAAAGCCACGCCCACCACGTCGCCGAGTCGTTTCGCCAGGCGTTGGAGGAGGGCACGAGCGAAGCCAGCGAAGTGATATTTCTGGCCGGCTCACGTGGCAGCTTCGCAGGCGACTTGCACGTGGCGCGCATTGACAACCCGCAAGATGGCATTGCGCACTTCATCTGCGCGGTCATCGATCAGGGCCCGCTGCTTGCCGAGCGCCGGGCGCTGCAGGAGAGTGCAGCCGAGTTGCGTCGACGCAACGAAGAGTTGCACCTGAGTGAAAACCGCCTGGCTGCGATCATCAACTCGTCTCTGGACGCGATCATCTGCGTCGACGCCAACCGAAGCATCACGATCTTCAACCCGGCTGCAGCGGCGCTGTTCCAATGCCCGTCTGACCAGGCGCTGGGCAGCCTGCTCGAGCGCTTCCTGCCCGATGCGGTGCAGACCCTGGGATACAACCAGCTCTCATCACATGCCCAACTGGGCGAGATGGAAGGTCGTACCAGTGGAGGCCGGCCATTGGCTGTGGAAGTCAGCGTATCTTTCGAGCGCCGGCTCGATGGCGACATCATCACGGTGTTCGCGCGTGATCTGACGGCACGCAAGAAGATCGAGACCCAGCGCAATGTTCTGGAAACCCAGCTGCGCGAATCCCAGAAGATGCAGGCGGTGGGCACCATGGCAGGTGGCATCGCACACGACTTCAACAATATCCTGAGCGCCATCCTGGGCAATGTCGAATTGGCCAAGGAAGATGCTGGCGCGCAGTCCCCCGCGCTGACCAGCTTGCTCGAGATCGAAAAGGCCGGCCGGCGTGCGCGCGATTTGGTGCGCCAGATCCTGACCTTCAGCCGCAACGAGACCACGACTCGCACCACCATCCATCTGGCCGACGTGGTACACGAGACGGCCCGGCTGATCAAGGTCACATTGCCACCGTCGATCGACCTGCTGGTCGACATCGAAGACAAGGTGCCACCGGTCATGGCCGACGCGACCCAGATCGAGCAGGCCTTGCTCAATCTTTGCACCAATGCGATGCATGCGATCGGGCCCCAACGCGGAGCGATTTCCGTCAAGCTGGGCAGTACCTACACCATGCCGCTGCGCAAGGAGCGCCGCGGCAAATCGCGCGGACATCACGTCACGCTGGCCGTGCGCGACACCGGCGTGGGAATCGACCCGGAGACGATGGAGCGGATCTTCGAGCCATTCTTTACAACCAAACCCGTAGGCCAAGGCACCGGGCTGGGACTGGCCGTGGTGCATGGCATCATGCGCACCCATCAGGGCTCGGTCGGCGTGCAAAGTACGCCGGGCAAGGGCAGCGTCTTCACGCTGTACTTCCCGCCGGCCAAGCTGGCCGCTGTCGCCGCCCCCGAGCCCGTCGAACCGGCGAATACGGTCGAGGGCAAGGGCAAGCACGTGATGTATGTCGACGACGACGAGGCGCTGGTGTTCCTGGTGGAGCGGGTGCTGACGCGCAAAGGTTTCCGGGTCAGCACCTTCACCGACCCGCATCTTGCGTCGCTTGCCTTGCGCGAGCGCGCTGCAGAGTTCGACCTGATGGTGACCGACTACAACATGCCCGGCTTTTGCGGCATCGACTTGTTGCGTGAAGCTCGCGTGGTAAGACCCGAGTTGCCTGTGGCACTGGCATCGGGATATGTGACCCCCGAGATTGAGCAACTGGCCTTTGCGGAAGGTGCCGGCGCCTTGATCCACAAGCCCAACGACGTCGACGAGTTGTGCGACATCGTGCAAAAGCTGGTGCACCAAAACGCAGAGCACTGAATTTTCGATCACCGTCCTGCATGTGGATTCTGCGCTGCTGGTGCTGGAAAAGCCCGCCGGACTGCTCAGTGTGCCGGGTCGCGGGGCCGACAAGCAGGACTGCCTGAGTGCACGGGTCCAGCAGCAATATCCTGATGCGCGGATCGTGCACCGGCTAGACATGGCGACATCCGGCCTGATGCTGATGGCACGCGGAGCGCAGGCACTGACCGTCCTCAATCGCGCCTTCGCCGCCCGACAAGTCGACAAACGTTACCAGGCACTGATCTGCGGCCGCCCTGCGTGTGACGGCTCACCGTGGCAGGTAATCGATCTGCCAATCGCCGTGGACTGGCCGAACCGCCCACGTCGTGTGATCACCGCAGATGGCAAGCCCAGCCTGACCCGCTGGCGCCTGGTCGACACGACGCTTGCGGCCATGACCCGTGTGGATGTCGAGCCAGTCACCGGACGCTCGCATCAGCTGCGCGTGCACCTTCAAGCCATTGGACACCCCATCGTCGGAGACCTGCTGTACGGCCGCGACGACGAAGCCGGCCGCGCCAACCGACTGATGCTGCACGCGACCCATATCCGTCTGCACCACCCGCAAAGCGGGGAACTGCTGGAGTTCTCGAGCGCGCCCGGCTTCTGATACATGTCGCAGGCCCTGGCCGTCGACGGGTCACGTTCAGCCGGATATCGGCAACACCAGCGTCGCTTCCAGACCGGGGTTGGCGTTGCGAAAGCTCAGGCTGCCGCCATGGGCAAGCGCCACCAGCCGGGCCAGATGCAGGCCCAGGCCCACACCGCCGGTGACGCGCTGGCGCGCGGCGTCGGTGCGATAGAAGGCCTGGCCCAGCTGTGCCAGATGTGCCGGATCGACGCCCGGCCCGTGGTCGCGCACCGTCACCACCATGGCCTGAGCGGTATGGCGCACTGCGACTATTGGCGGCAATTGACCTGCACCATGGCGCAAGGCGTTGTCCAGCAGATTGCGCACCGCCAGGCGCGCGCGTGTGGCGTCGACACCGACGCTGGGCAGATCTGTCGGCAGATCGAGGGTCACATCCACCGTTGGCTCACGATCCTTCACCAAGGAACGCACCAGTGCACGCAGATCGGTGGGCTCGCGGTGCAACGCAACATGGCTGCCGGACAGGCGCTCGCTTTCGAGCAGGTCGTTGATCATGTCGCGCATCTCACCCAGATCTCGCAACAGCGCAGTGCGGCGCGGGCCGTTGTCGCCCGTTTCGGGCAGCAACTCGGCGTGAACGCGGGCACGCGTCAGCGGCGAGCGCAGTTCATGGCTGATGGCCAGCAGCAAGGCCCGCTTGCCATCGAGCATCTTGTGCAGATCATCGGCCATGGTGTTGATCTGCCCGGCCAGTTCCCCCAGTTCATCCTGGCGCCTCACCGTTATGGCATGGTCGAACTCTCCCTTGCCAAAACGCTGCACACCGATACGAATATCGTCCAGCGGTCGCAGCAGCCGACGCACATAGACATAGGCCAGCGCAATGAAAGCCAGCAAGGTGAACAATGTGAACCAGCCGACCAGCCGGGGCTGCCGGTCCCAAGGGAGATCGCCCAGCCCCAGTGAAACGCGATGCCCGTCGACGGTTTCGCGCTCCAGGATCTGCGGCGAATCGCCATACCAATCTTCGTCATGCGGCCAGCCACGGTCGCCCCTGTCGGCATGCGAGCGCCAGCGCACCAGCGGGCCCTCGATGTCCACCGATATTGGCAGGCGCAGCGTCAGCGCACGTGCGCGATCGACACTCGGAGGCGTGCCGATCTCCGCCACCAGCCGGTTGACATAGTCGGACACCAGTGGTGCCACCGCCAGACGCCAGCCGACACCGACGGCGCGCTGCATGCCGCCGAGAAACATCACCGACAGGCCCAGTGCCAACACCAGGAATACCGCAATCAGCTTGAGCCGCAGGGATTGGCGCAGCGCGGAATACGCACGCCGGTGCCAGGGTTGGTGCGAAGATTCAGACACGGGCCAGCGCCAATGCGTATCCGGCGTTGCGCAAAGTCCGGATAGCGTCCAGCGGATCGAGCTTCTTGCGCAGGCGACTGATCAGGATGTCCACGGCGCGCGAATACAGGTCGGCTTCATGACCGCGCAAGTGGTTCAGTATGTCGTCGCGCGAAAACACCTTGCCAGGTTCGCGTGCCAGCAACACCAGCAACGCAAATTCGGTCCCGGTCAGGGACACTGCTGCGCCCTGACGGATCACGGTATGCGTGTCCAGATCCAGCTCCAGACCGTCAAAGCGCAAGCAGCGCTGCACCGCTGGTGCGACGGCGCGTTGGCGCCGCAGCATGGTGTGCAGGCGGGCCACCAGTTCGCGCGGCTCAAACGGTTTGGGCAGATAGTCATCCGCACCCAGCTCCAGACCCACCACCCGGTCCGTCAATTCGCCACGTGCCGTGAGCATGATGATGGGAATGTCGCTGCTCTTGCGAATCAGTCGACACAACGCAAAGCCGTCCATCTCCGGCAGCATGACGTCAAGGATGGCTGCGTCGTAATGGCCGTCACGCAGCATCGCCAGGCCCTCGCTGGGCCTCCCTGCCAGATCCAGCTCCAATTCGAAGCGACTGAAATATTCGGCCAGCGGCGGCCCCAACTGGGCGTCATCGTCGATCAGCAGGATCTTCGGCATGGCGCATTGTCCCACCGCCTGGTCTATCAGCTGCGACCGAACCAGCGATGGCGATTTTGCAGATGCTCACGCAGTTCCTGCTGCTGCGCCGGGCTCAGACTGTCAAAAAAGTCGGCCATGGCGGCGATCACCTCCGGGCTCTTCCCACGCATGGCCTGGGTCTTTTCCTCGACAATCGCCAGCGCCCTTGCCCGGTCGAAACGCGCACTGGCAACCAGCGCCTGCAGTTCGGCGCGCGGATCGGTGGTGCTGCCGATCAAGGCCTTGCGCTGCTCGCGCAAGCGCTCGGCGATGGTCACCAGATGCTGTTTCTGCGGCGCGGTCAGTTCGAGCTCCTTGCTGATCTTCTCGACGAATTTGCCCTGCAAGCGGGTCTCATCCTCGCTGCTCATGGACATGCCATGGCGGCCATGCCCCTCATCGCGGTGACCACAGGCTGCAAGACCCCCGACGACGATTCCGACACCCAACAAGCCGGCCAGGCTGCGTTTGATCCAGGTTTTCATGACTATTCCTTTACAGATTGATTGAACATGGGTGAATGGTGCCGGGCACCCGCAGCCATGTCCTTTCAACACGGTTTCGCCATGTTTCGTTTTGTTTCGCACCCATGCGGTGATCCGGCAGCTGCCGGCGCGCCGGCGCCGGGAACTCCGGCTGAGCGCAAGCGTCCTACTGACACACTTCTGGAGATGCCCCATGCAGATTCCTCCCGTTCGAGCCGGCCTGTCCCGGCGCGGCCTGAGCCTTGCGGCGATCGCGCTGCCCTTCGTCTGGACCACGGCACGTGCGCAGACCCAGACCTCCTCCAGAGTCACGCCGCGCCAGAGCGAGGGCCCGTTCTACCCACTGGCGCTGCCGCGCGACAACGACGCCGATCTGCTGCGCAATGGCGAGCAACGATATGACGCCGGCCAGGCGGGCTGGGTCGAAGGCATCGTGACCGATACCCGGGGCCAGCCGCTGGCGGGGTCACAGGTCGAAATATGGCAATGCGACGCGGCCGGACACTACCATCACCCGGGCGACGGCGCTCGGGCCGATCCGGCGTTCCAGGGCTTTGGCATGCAGCGCGTAGGGGCGGACGGCCGTTATCGGTTCCGGACCATCCGTCCGGTCGCGTACGGCGGGCGCTCACCGCATATCCATGTCAAGGTGCGCCAGGGCACGCGCGAACTGTTGACCACCCAGTTGTATGTGCGCGATGACCCGGGCAACGCAAGAGACTTCCTGTGGCGCCAGTTGCGCGATGTGCGCGACCGCGACGCGCTGACTGTGGCGTTCGAGCCCTCCGGCGACGGCTTTCGCGCCGAATTCCCCATCGTCATTGCCGCCTGAGCCGCCGCTGACACCGGCCATCACCTTGCTGACCGGACTTATCTTGATCTGAATCAAGTGTTGCGGACCCCGCAAGCACCCCCGATGCGGCACACTTGGGGTGATATCCACCCGTTCAGGAGCAGCAGACATGAGCCGAGAAGTCGTCGTCGTCAGTGCCGTACGCACCGCCATTGGAACTTTTGGAGGCGCGTTGAAAGACATGCCCCCGTGCGAACTCGGGGCCGCCGTCGTGCGTGAAGTGCTTGCCCGGAGTCAGGTCGGGGGCGACGACGTAGGCCACGTGGTTTTTGGCCATGTGGTCAACACCGAACCCCGCGACATGTACCTGTCGCGTGTCGCCGCCGTGCAAGGCGGCTGCGGACAGGGCACGCCCGCATTCAATGTCAACCGGCTGTGTGGCTCCGGACTGCAAGCCATCGTCTCGGCGGCGCAGGCCATTGCGCTGGGAGACACTGACATCGCCATCGGCGGTGGCGCAGAAAACATGAGCCGCGCACCCTATGCAAGCCTCACCAGTCGCTGGGGCAGCCGGATGGGCGACACCAAGATGATCGACATGATGATGGGTGCGCTGCACGACCCGTTCCACAACATCCACATGGGTGTGACCGCCGAGAACATTGCGGCCAAGATGAACATCACCCGCGAAGACCAGGACGCCCTGGCGGTGGAAAGCCACAACCGGGCCGAACGGGCGATCAAGGCCGGTTACTTCAAGGATCAGATCCTGCCCATCGTGCAGAAAACGCGCAAGGGCGACGTGACGTTCGATACCGACGAACACTTTCGCAGCAACTGCACCATGGCCGACATGGCCAAACTCAAGCCGGCCTTCCTCAAGGAAAACGGCACCGTGACGGCCGGCAACGCATCGGGCATCAACGATGCAGCGGCTGCGGTGTTGCTGATGGACAGCCAGGTGGCCCAGCAACGCGGGCTCAAGCCGATGGCGCGGCTGGTCGCGTACGCCCATGCGGGTGTCGACCCGAAATACATGGGCATCGGCCCGGTCCCCGCGACACAGAAGGTACTCGAGCGAGCGGGTCTGAGCATCAAGGACCTCGACGTCATCGAAGCGAACGAGGCCTTTGCCGCCCAGGCCTGCGCCGTTACCCGCGACCTCGGGCTCGATCCGGCAAAGGTCAATCCCAATGGTTCCGGCATTTCGCTCGGTCACCCCATCGGTGCCACCGGCGCGGTGATCACGGTCAAGGCCCTGTACGAATTGCAGCGCATCGGTGGGCGCTATGCGCTGGTCACGATGTGCATCGGCGGCGGCCAGGGCATCGCCGCCATTTTCGAGCGGGTTTCCTGAAGCTTCCGCGGGCAGGTGCATACTGCCGGCGTTTTGCACGGAGTCCGGTTTGAACAGCATGCCGAAGACACGGCACTGGAATCTGGGCGCCAAGCTGGCGCTCGTAGCGACGCCGTTCCTTTTGATGGCCTTGGCCACCATCGCCGTCACGTTGTGGGTCGCCTGGCAACTAGAAGGCGGCGCAGCAGCGGTCAACGAGGCCGGCCGCATGCGCATGCAGGCTTACCGCCTGTCGCTGTCGATCAGCACAGCGCAGTCGCAGGGCCTGCCGGAGTTGGTCAGCGAGTTCTCAAAGGGTATGGATACCTTGCGCGTGGGCGATCCCGAGCGCCCCTTGTTCATGCCGTGGGACGAAGCGGTGCGCATGAAATTTGGAACCGTTGAAAAGGGATGGTCGCAATATCAGCAGCGCTGGATCGCCAGCCCCCCCGCCTCACTGCAATCCCTGCAGGCGGACACCGCGCGTTTCGTGGCGGACATCGACGCCATGGTCGGCGCCATCGAAGCGCACATGTCGCGCTGGACCGCCCTGCTGCATCTGGCCCAACTCATCACGATGACGCTGGCAGTGGTCGGCACCGCCATCCTGATCTATGTCGGCTATCTGTTCGTTCTCGAGCCGGTCGGCCAGATCAAGAACGCCATCCAGCGCATTCGCGAAGGTGATTTTGGCACGCGTGTGCACAGCACCAGCACCGACGAGTTCGGAACGCTGGCCGACGGATTCAACGAGATGGCACAACAGGTGCAGTCAGTGCACCAGAACCTGGAGGCCCGGGTCGCGGAGAAAACAGCCGAGCTGCAGGAAAAGCGTGAACGCCTGGAGGCGCTCTACAACATCACCAGCCTGGTGGGCAAGGCCAGCAGCCTGCAGGAACTGACTGCCGGCTTCGTGCAGCGCCTGCGTCCCATCGCGCACGCCGACGGGGTCGCCCTGCGCTGGTCGGACGAAACCAATCAGCGCTTCCTGATGCTGGCCTCCGATGGGTTGCCCTCCGAGATGATCGAAGCTGAACATTGTGTGCATGCCGGCGACTGCCACTGCGGATCGCCAAACCTGCAGACCGGTCTTCGCATCATTCCGATTCACGCCATGAAACCCGGGCGCATTCGGCATTGCGCACAGGCCGGGTTCGAAACCATCGTATCGATTCCAATTCGCCTGCACGATCGGCTGATGGGCGAAGTCGACCTGTTCTTCCACGCGCAGGTCGCCCTGTCGAAGTCGGATTGCTCGCTGCTCGAGGCACTGACTGCCCACCTGGCCGCCGCCATGGAGAACATTCGTCTGGCAGCACTGGAAAAAGAGGCTGCGGTGTCCCAGGAGCGCAGCTTCCTGGCACGTGAGCTGCACGACTCGATCGCGCAGTCGCTGGCATTCCTGAAAATTCAGGTCCAGCTGATGCAGGATGCACTCGCCCGCGACAACCTGCAGCAGGCCCAGGTGGTGCTCGACGAGATCAACACCGGCGTGCGCGAGAGTTATGCCGATGTGCGCGAACTGCTGCTGCATTTCCGCACCCGCACCAATGCCGAAGACATCGAACCGGCGCTCAAGACCACGCTGCGCAAGTTCGAGCTGCAAAGTGGCCTTCCCAGCGCGTTTCAGATGGACGGACACGGCATGCCGCTGGACCCGGATCTGCAGGTCCAGGTGTTGCATATCGTGCAAGAGGCCTTGTCCAATGTGCGCAAACACGCCGCGACCGCGACACAGGTCTGGCTCGACGTGCAGCAGACGCCCAGCTGGCGCTTCGAGATCCGCGACAACGGCGCGGGTTTCGCCACTGCGCAGGACGCCCATGACGAAAGCCACGTGGGCTTGCGCATCATGCGTGAACGCGCCGAACGCATCCATGCCCATCTGGATATCCACAGCAGTCCAGGGCGCGGAAGCTCGGTCATCCTGACCTTGCCCGACAGCAAGGCAAAACTGTCGGCTTCGCAGCTCCGCACCAGCGCACACGACCTTGTCACCTGAGCGCCGCCCCCGCATGTTGACCCCTTCCGAATCTGCCGCCGAAATCCGCATCCTGGTGGTTGACGACCACACCCTGTTCCGCCGCGGCCTGGTGGCGCTGCTGGCGCGCGATCCGCGGCACAAGGTGGTCGGCGACGCCGCAGACGCCGGCCAGGCCCAGCGGCGCGCGCAGGAGCTTCAGCCCGACCTGATCCTGCTCGACAACCATCTGGGCGGTGTCAACGGCGTAGACGCGGTGCCCGCGCTGCGTGAAGCCGCGCCCGGCGCCCGCATCCTGTTGCTGACGGTCAGCGAGGACGAAACTGACCTTGCAACCGCACTGCGCAATGGCGCCAGCGGCTACCTGCTCAAGACCATGGAAGGTGACGCACTGACCCATGCAATCAACCGCGTAATGGCGGGCGAAAACGTGATCGCGCCCGAAATGACAGCCAAACTGTTTACGGCTTATCGCAACGCCGCCAACGCATCGACCGATGCGCCGCAACCCAGCGCGCCTGCATCGCCGCTTGCAACGCTGACCCCACGCGAGCTCGACATCCTGCGCGCGATCACCGCTGGCGCGAGCAACAAGGAAATCGCGCGCCAGTTCGCCATCGCCGAAACGACGGTCAAGATCCACGTGCAGCACATCCTGCGCAAACTCGACGTCGGCACCCGCGTGCACGCCGCCGTCCTGGCCACAGAAAGCGGCCTGTTTGACGCCGACGCGTCTTGATCCAACGCAAACCAGGCGCAGGTTTGCGCCGTCGTAGTTCTTCAGAACGAGGGGGCAACGCCCCGGCATAGTCCTTCTGACCTTGTTCGCCTGCACCTCTGGAGGATGGTGGCCGGGCCCGGCAGATCCTAAAGTCATGCCATGACCCTAGGAGATGTCAAATGACCCGTAAAGGACAGGCGCTGTCCGTGTTGATCGTCAGCACGCTCGCCTTCACCGTGTGTTTCATGGTCTGGATGATGTTCGGCGTGATCGGTATCCCGATCAAGAAAGCGTTGGACCTCAATTCCACCCAGTTCGGCCTGCTGACCGCCACGCCGGTGCTCAGCGGCGCGTTGTCCCGAGTACCGCTGGGCATCTGGACCGACCGGTATGGCGGGCGCATTGTCATGACGGTGCTGATGGCGCTGACGGTGCCGGCGATCTGGATGATGACCTACGCTACGCAGCTCTGGCACTTTCTGCTCATTGGTCTTTTCGTCGGTCTGGCCGGTGGCTCCTTCTCGGTTGGCACACCCTATGTGGCGCGCTGGTTCCCGAAGAACCAGCAAGGCTTTGCGATGGGCGTCTACGGTGCCGGCAACTCCGGCGCGGCGGTGAACAAGTTTGTCGCCCCCGCGATTCTCGTGGCCTTTGGCTGGGCCATGGTGCCCCAGGTGTATGCGGCCATCATGCTCGGCACCGTCGTGTTGTTCTGGATGTTCAGCCACAGCGATCCGGCCCATCTGGTGCCGCCGAACACCAAGTTCAGCGACCAGCTCAAACTGCTCAAGGACCCCAAGGTACTCAAATACTGCCAGTACTACAGCATCGTGTTCGGCGGCTATGTCGCGCTGAGCCTGTGGATGGTGCAGTACTACATCGGAGAATACGGGCTCGACATCCGCGCTGCCGCGCTGCTGGCTGCCTGCTTTTCCTTGCCCGGCGGCGTGTTGCGCGCGGTAGGCGGCTGGTTGTCGGACAAATACAGCGCGCACGCCGTGACCTGGTGGGTGATGTGGGTCAGCTGGATCTGCCTGTTCCTGTTGTCGTACCCACAGACCGACTTCACGATCATCACCGTGAAAGGCCCAACCACCTTCCACATCGGCCTGAACGTCTACACCTTCACCATGCTGATGTTCGTTCTGGGCATTGCATGGGCGTTCGGCAAGGCCAGCGTTTTCAAGTACATCGCCGACGAATACCCGACCAACATCGGCGCTGTCAGCGGCATCGTCGGGCTGGCCGGCGGCCTGGGCGGTTTCATCCTGCCGATCATGTTTGGTGCGTTGATGGACCTCACTGGCATCCGTTCGAGCGCCTTCATGCTGATGTACGGGGTGGTCTGGGTTTCGCTGATCTGGATGTACTGGACCGAGGTGCGCCGCACCGAGCTGATGGGCAAGAACGCCACCACATTTGCCCTCAACGGCTGAAGAACTGAACCACAAGGATTCTCCATGACAACTGCAAGCAAGTCTGCCGTCCCGGTGCCGGCTGCCCAAAGCGGGGCCGACGTCACCGACTGGCGTCCCGAGGACGAAACTTTCTGGGAAACAACCGGCAAAAGAATTGCCTACCGCAACCTGTGGATCTCGATTCCTGCACTCCTGTGCGGCTTCGCGGTCTGGGGCATGTGGGGCGTGATCACGGTGCAGATGATGAACCTGGGCTTTCCGTTCAGCCAGGCCGAACTGTTCACGCTCACTGCCATTGCCGGCATCTCGGGTGCGACGATGCGCATTCCTGCCTCGTTCCTGATCCGGCTCGCAGGCGGGCGCAACACGATATTCCTCACCACGTCGATGTTGCTGGCACCCGCCATTGGCACCGGCATCGTGCTCCAGCATCCGGAGTGGCCACTGTGGTCGTTCCAGCTGATGGCCTTGTGGTCGGGTGTGGGCGGCGGCAACTTCGCCAGCTCGATGTCCAACATCAGCACCTTCTTTCCCAAGCGCCTGCAGGGCACGGGTCTGGGCCTGAACGCGGGCCTGGGCAACTTCGGCGTCACCACGATGCAGATCGTGATCCCGCTGGTGATGACGGTCGGCCTGTTCGGCGCCTTCGGCGGCGAGCCGATGGTGCTGGTCAAGGACAGCGGCTGGATCTTCGGCAAGATTCCCGCCGGTACGCAGACCTGGGTGCAGAACGCCGGTCTTGCCTGGGTGTTGTCGCTGGTGCCACTGGGCATCCTGTGCTGGTTCGGCATGAACAACCTCAAGACCGTGTCACCGTCCACCGGCAGCCCGGTGGTGGCATTTGCCAAGATCACCTACCTGTACACGATGGCCTTCATTCCATCCATCGTGATGCTGTATTTCTACCTGCCGGCACCCACCGGGCTGGGCCTGCTCAACATGTGGGTGGCCATTCCGCTCGACATCATTGCCGCCGTCCTGATGATGAAGCTCGCTGCGTTCGGGACCATGAAGGACCATGTGAAGTCGCAGTTCGCAATCTTCAGCAACAAGCACACCTGGGCGCTGACCATCCTGTACATCGTCACCTTCGGCTCGTTCATCGGCTTCTCGATGGCCTTGCCACTGTCGATGAAGGTGATTTTCGGCATCAGCCACGTGCCTGACGCACAAGGTGTGATGCAGCACACGCTGAACAACCCGAACGCCCCGGCGGTGCTGGCATACGCCTGGATTGGCCCGTTCGTCGGCGCCTTGATCCGACCGGTCGGTGGATGGATTGCGGACAAGATCGGTGGCTCCATCGTCACGCAGTGGATTTCTGCCGTCATGGTGCTGGCATCGGTCGCGGTGGGTTATGTCATGTTGCAGGCCTACCAGTCGGCGACACCCGAGCAGTATTTCCTCCCCTTCATGCTGCTGTTCGTCGTGTTGTTCGCGGCCAGCGGCATCGGTAACGGTTCGACCTTCCGCACCATCGGTGTGTTGTTCGATCGCCAGCAGGCCGGCCCGGTACTGGGCTGGACGTCGGCTGTCGCGGCCTATGGTGCCTTCATCGCGCCGGTGGTCATCGGCGAGCAGATCAAGGCGGGCACGCCGCAAATGGCGATGTACGGCTTTGCCATCTTCTATGCCTTGTGCCTGGTGCTGAACTGGTGGTTCTACCTGCGCAAGGCTGCCTACGTGAAGAACCCCTGATCGCGGCCAGACACTGCCCGGCCTGCCCCATTTCCGATTTTCAAGGAGCCCTGATGAGCCACTTCCTCGATCGACTGACCTATTTCAACAGCCCGCGCGAAAGTTTCTCGGGTGAGCATGGCGTGACCACCGGCGAAGACCGCACCTGGGAGGACGCCTACCGCAACCGCTGGGCGCACGACAAGATCGTGCGCTCCACCCACGGTGTGAACTGCACCGGTTCGTGTTCCTGGAAGATCTATGTCAAGGGCGGCATCGTGACCTGGGAAACCCAGCAGACCGACTACCCCCGCACCCGCTGGGACATGCCCAACCATGAACCACGCGGTTGCTCCCGCGGCGCCAGCTACAGCTGGTACCTGTACAGCGCCAATCGCGTCAAGTACCCGATGGTACGTGGTCGCCTGCTCAGGACCTGGCGTGAGGCACGCTTGTCGCACGACCCGGTTGACGCCTGGGCCTCGATCGTCCAGGACGACGCCAAGCGCCGCGACTACCAGAGCATCCGCGGCCTGGGCGGCATGGTGCGCTCGACCTGGGACGAAGTCAACGAAATCATCGCCGCCGCCAACGTTTACACGATCAAGAAACATGGGGCCGATCGGGTCGTCGGCTTCTCGCCCATCCCGGCGATGTCGATGGTCAGCTATGCCGCGGGCAGCCGCTACCTGAGCCTGATCGGCGGCGTGTGTCTGAGCTTTTACGACTGGTACTGTGACCTGCCTCCGAGCAGCCCGCAGGTCTGGGGCGAACAGACCGATGTGCCGGAGTCGGCCGACTGGTACAACTCCAGCTACATCATCGCCTGGGGTTCCAACGTACCGCAGACGCGTACACCCGACGCCCACTTTTTCACCGAGGTGCGCTACAAGGGCACCAAGACCGTGGCGGTCACGCCCGACTACTCCGAAGTCGCCAAACTCTCCGACATCTGGATGCATCCCAAGCAGGGCACCGATGCCGCAGTGGCAATGGCCATGGGCCATGTGATCCTCAAGGAGTTCTACTTTCCGGACAAAGGCGAGCGCAGCGCCTATTTCGACGACTATGTGCGGCGCTACACCGACATGCCGATGCTGGTCATGCTCAAGGAGCACCAGCGGCCCGATGGCACCACCATCATGGTGCCCGATCGTTATGTGCGGGCGTCGGACTTCAACGGCAAGCTCGGCCAGGCCAACAACCCGGAATGGAAGACAGTCGCCTTCGACAGTGATGGCAAGGTGGTACTGCCCACCGGCGCCATTGGCTTTCGCTGGGGCCCGGACGGCCGTGCGGACGAGGGCCAGTGGAACCTGCAGGCCAAGGAAGCGCGCCGTGGTCAGGACGTGAAGCTGCGTCTGTCCGTGATGGAGGGCGACACCGCCACCATGGAGACCGCCAAGGTCGGCTTCCCCTACTTCGGCGGCATCGTCACGCCGAACTTCTCGCACAACGACAACGGTGCGGCCAGCCAGGATGTGCTGGTGCGCACCGTGCCGGTACAGCGCATTTCGCTGGGCAAGGAAGGCGACCAACGCGAGGCCCTGGTGGCCACCGTGTTCGACCTGCAAGTGGCCAACTACGGCGTCGCTCGCGGCTTGAGCGGAGAACTGGCGGCCAGGGACTTCGACGACGACACGCCCTACACCCCGGCCTGGCAGGAAAGCATCACCGGCACGCCGCGCGAGCAGCTGATCACGGTGGCGCGCCAGTTCGCCGAGAACGCCGACAAGACCCAGGGCAAGTCCATGGTCATCATCGGCGCGGCCATGAACCACTGGTACCACTGCGACATGAACTACCGCGGCATCATCAACATGCTGATGATGTGCGGCTGCATCGGCAAGAGTGGTGGTGGCTGGGCGCACTATGTGGGTCAGGAGAAACTGCGGCCCCAGACCGGCTGGACGGCACTGGCCTTTGCGCTGGACTGGATTCGCCCGCCTCGCCAGCAGAACAGCACCAGCTTCTTCTATGCGCACACCGACCAGTGGCGCTACGAGAAGCTGACCATGGAGGAAGTGGTCTCGCCGCTGGCCGACAAGAAGATCTATGGCGGCAGCATGATCGACTACAACGTGCGTGCCGAACGCATGGGCTGGTTGCCATCGGCGCCGCAGCTGCAGACCAATCCAATGCAGGTGGTGCGCGATGCGGCTGCAGCCGGCATGGACGCCAAGGACTATGCGGTCAAGGCGCTCAAGGACGGCACACTCAAGATGAGCTGTACCGATCCGGACCATCCCGACAACTGGCCACGCAACATGTTCATCTGGCGCTCCAACCTGCTGGGCTCCAGCGGCAAGGGTCATGAGTATTTCCTCAAGCACCTGCTGGGCACCAGCCATGGCGTGCAGGGCAAGGATCTTGGCAAGGACGAGGCAAAACCGACCGAGGTCGTGTGGCACGACAAAGCGCCAGAGGGCAAGCTCGATTTGCTGGTCACGCTGGATTTCCGCATGAGCACGACCTGCCTGTATTCGGACATCGTGCTGCCTACAGCGACCTGGTACGAGAAGAACGACCTCAACACCAGCGATATGCATCCTTTCATCCACCCGCTGTCGACCGCGGTCGACCCGGCCTGGCAGTCACGCAGCGACTGGGACATCTACAAGGGATTTGCCAGGAAGTTCAGCGAGATCTGCGTCGGCCATTTGGGTGTCGAGAAGGAGCTGGTACTGACACCGTTGATGCATGACTCACCCGGCGAACTGGCCCAACCCTTCGACGTCAAGGACTGGGCCAAGGGCGAGATCGACCTGATTCCGGGCAAGACCGGCCCGCAGATGGCGGTGGTCGAACGCGACTACCCCAACGTCTACAAGCGCTTCACCGCCCTGGGCCCTTTGATGAACAAGGTCGGCAATGGCGGCAAGGGCATCGCCTGGAACACGCAGACCGAGGTCAAGCAACTCGCCGAACTCAGCGGCGTAGTGACGGCCAAGGGCGTCACCTGCGGAATGCCGAAAATCGAGACCGATATCGACGCCTGTGAAGTAATCCTTCAGCTGGCACCCGAGACCAACGGCCATGTCGCGGTCAAGGCCTGGCAGGCATTGGGCAAGCAGACCGGGCTGGACCACACCCACCTGGCGGTCCACCGCGAGGACGAGAAGATCCGTTTCCGCGATATCCAGGCGCAGCCGCGCAAGATCATTTCCAGCCCGACCTGGAGCGGCATCGAGAGCGAGACCGTGTCATACAACGCCGGCTATACCAATGTGCACGAGATGATCCCATGGCGCACGCTGACCGGGCGCCAGCAGTTCTACCTCGACCATCCCTGGATGCTGGCGTTTGGCGAAGGCTTCACCAGCTACCGGCCGCCGGTGGACCTGAAGACGACGGCGGGCATCCACAACATCAAGCCCAATGGCAACAAGGAAATCCAGCTGAACTTCATCACGCCGCACCAGAAATGGGGCATCCACTCGACCTACACCGACAACCTGCTGATGCTCACCCTCAGCCGTGGCGGTCCCTGTGTCTGGATGAGCGAGGACGATGCCAAGAGCGCCGGCATCGAGGACAACGACTGGATCGAACTGTTCAACGTCAACGGCGCCATTGCGGCGCGCGCGGTGGTGAGCCAGCGCGTGAATCCAGGCATGGTGATGATGTACCACGCGCAGGAGAAGATCGTGAATACCCCCGGCTCGGAGATCACCGGTGCCCGCGGCGGGATTCACAACTCGGTGACGCGCATTGTGCTCAAGCCGACCCACATGATCGGCGGTTACGCACAGTTCAGCTACGGCTTCAACTACTACGGAACCATCGGCACCAATCGCGACGAATTCGTCGTGGTGCGCAAGATGAACAAGATCGACTGGCTTGACACGCCGGTCGCTCCGGAACTGATTCGACCCACCCAGGCAGAAGGAGAAAGCGCATGACCCCCCACTCTCACCACTGCGTGGTTTCGTTGACCCATGAAGGACCACATACCTCCTTCGGGATGGCTGGTCAGGAGGCTGCATGAAAATCCGCGCCCAAATCGGCATGGTGCTGAACCTGGACAAGTGCATCGGTTGCCACACCTGTTCTGTCACCTGCAAGAACGTCTGGACCAGCCGCCCCGGCATGGAGTACGCCTGGTTCAACAACGTCGAGACCAAGCCTGGCATCGGCTACCCGAAAGAGTGGGAGAACCAGGAGAAGTGGAACGGCGGATGGCAGCGCAAGGCCAACGGCACGGTCGAGCTGCGCCAGGGTGCCAAGTGGAAGCTGCTGATGCGCATCTTCGCCAACCCCAACCTGCCCGAGATCGACGATTACTACGAGCCGTTCACATTCGACTATGCGCACCTGCAGGCCGCACCCGAAATGAAGGCCACGCCCACCGCGCGCCCGCGCAGCCTGATCACCGGCAAGCAGATGGAAAAGATCGTCTGGGGCCCGAACTGGGAGGAGATCCTGGGCGGCGAGTTCTCCAAACGCAGCAAGGACAAGAACTTTGACGACATCCAGAAGGATATCTACGGGCAGTTCGAGAACACCTTCATGATGTACCTGCCGCGACTGTGCGAGCACTGCCTGAACCCGGCCTGTGTCGCATCCTGCCCGTCGGGCTCGATCTACAAGCGCGAGGAAGACGGCATTGTGCTGATCGACCAGGACAAATGCCGCGGCTGGCGCATGTGCGTGTCGGGGTGCCCGTACAAGAAGATCTACTACAACTGGAAGAGCGGCAAGGCAGAAAAGTGCATCTTCTGCTATCCGCGTATCGAGGCGGGTCAGCCGACGGTCTGTTCGGAGACCTGCGTCGGCCGTATCCGCTACCTTGGCGTGCTTCTGTATGACGCCGACCGCATCCAGGAAGCCGCAAATGTGGAGCACGACCGTGACCTGTACCAGGCCCAGCTCGACATCTTCATGGATCCGTTTGACCCCAAGGTGATCGAGCAGGCGCGCATCGATGGCATCCCCGACAAATGGATGGAAGCGGCGCGCAACAGCCCGGTCTACAAGATGGCGGTGCAATGGAAGGTCGCGCTGCCGCTGCACCCGGAATACCGCACGCTGCCGATGGTCTGGTATGTGCCACCCCTTTCGCCGATCTCGGCCGCGGCCAATGCCGGCCATGTCGGCACCAACGGCCAGATCCCGGACGTCCACCAACTGCGCATCCCGGTCAAGTACCTGGCCAACCTGCTGACGGCAGGCGACACCGTACCGGTGGTGCGGGCACTCGAACGCATGCTGGCAATGCGCGCCTACCAGCGCGAGAAGCATGTGGATCAACGCCACAATGCGGCCGTGCTAGAGCAGGTCGGCATCAGCCAGGCCGAGGTCGAGGAGATGTACCACGTGATGGCGATCGCCAACTACGAGGACCGCTTCGTGATTCCGACCACGCACCGCGAATACGCCGAGAACACGTTCAACGTGCGCGGTGGGTGCGGCTTCACCTTCGGTAACGGCTGCTCCGAGGGAACCAGCGAGACCAGTCTGTTCGGCAGCGAGAAAAAGCGCACCATCCCGATCCGGGCGGAGGTATGACCATGTTTGCCAAGAAACCCCAACCCGTCACCGCGTCGCTCACGCTGCGCGCCATGGCTGCACTGCTGAGCTACCCGGATGCGAATTTGTGCGAAATGGCACCGCAGATCGGTGCACTGCTGCGCCGGGAAAAGGCCTTGTCACCGTCGCGTCTGGCGGAGCTCGGTGCTCTGCTGGCAGCGTTGACAAGACGCGATACTCTGGCCAACGAAGCCGAATATGTGTCCCTGTTCGACCGGGGGCGCGCCACCTCGCTGCACCTGTTCGAACATGTACACGGCGACTCGCGCGACCGCGGCCCGGCCATGATCGATCTGGCACAGACCTACGAGAAAGCCGGACTGTATCTGGCCGAGGGCGAACTGCCCGACTACCTGCCAGCCGTGTTGGAGTTCGTCTCCACGCAACCACCGGCCGAAGCCCGTGCCTTTTTGGCGGAGATGGCGCATATCTTCAATGTCATCTTTGCCGCGCTGCAAAAACACCGCAGCCCCTATGCCAGCATACTGGGCGCCTTGCTCGACCTGGCCGGCGAAAAGGCGGAGTCCGTCAAGCTGCCGATCGAGGACGACCTCGACGAGAGCTGGGCCGAACCTCTCGTTTTCGACGGTTGTTCGTCAAAAGGCCAGGCCAAACCCGGCCAGCCCCAACCCATCCATGTCGTTCGCCAGCGCAGCGCAGCCGTGGCACAAGCAGGAGCAGCATCATGAGCGGCGTCTACGGTTTTCTGTTCCAGGTCTACCCCTACGTCTGCTTCACGGTGTTCGTGATGGGTAGCTTGATTCGCTTCGATCAGAACCAGTACAGCTGGAAGAGCGACTCGTCGCAGTTGCTGCGCGCCGGGCTGCTGCGCTG